>VOFG01000049.1_pt1 | contig 26001 bp, 40 predicted proteins | sample 5384171 | NCBI WGS metagenome assembly VOFG01 (sample SAMN12384726, study PRJNA508395) | human gut metagenome | isolation source: healthy gut F | host: Homo sapiens | reverse complement strand
AGGCCGTTCGGCTTGTTATTGATGACGTAGGTGTCAGCACCCAGAGCGTCAAACACGGACTTAGCGATATTCCAGCTGGAGCCGTTGGCGCAGTCCAGACCGACCTTAATGCCCTTGAAGGAGTAGATACCCAGAGAGATCAGGTAGCCCATGTAGCGGTTACGGCCTGCCACATAGTCCACGGTGCAGCCGATGTGCTCCCCGGTGTGCAAAGGGCAGCTCCGGCCAGTCCTTGTCAAACACATGGAGTTTGCCGTCAAGGTAGTCCTCCACCAACAGCAAGGTCTCCTCGGGCATCTTCTCACCGTAGCAGTCGATGAGCTTGATGCCGTTATCATAGAACGGATTGTGGCTGGCAGAGATCATAATGCCGCAGTCGAAGTCATCCACGCGGGCAATGTAGGCCACAGATGGGGTGGTGGTGACGTGCAGCAGGTAGGCGTCTGCGCCGGAAGCAGTCAGACCAGCCACCAGACTGTACTCGAACATATAGGAGCTGCGGCGGGTGTCCTTGCCGATAACGATACGGGCGGGCTCATTGTTGCCGTTGCGCTCGCGCAGAGCGTTATAATACCAGCCCAGAAAACGGCCAACCTTGTAGGCATGGTCAGCGGTCAAATCAATGCCCGCTTCCCCACGGAAGCCATCGGTTCCAAAATACTTTCCCATTCTTGATTACCTCGTTCCCAAAAGTGAACTTTTATAGTGTATATGCTTTTCCCTGTTGCCTGATGCTCCCTGCAAAGAGAAGCAATGTCGTCTGTATGGTACATCGGCTCCGGGACGCTGTAAGTTCAGTATAGCACAATTCTCAGAGCAAATCATCCTTTCTTTGGATTTTCTCCCTGCAAGGAGTTCTCGTTGTCGTACCAGGACACGACCTGAACCTGATAGGTGTCATCGCAGCTACGCTGAATTTTTGCACTTTTCCAAGTAGTTCTTCACAGTTTCGTAACAACAGTTACAGTACCAGAACATACCGTTGTCGTACCAATACTCTTCGGTATAGATTTGTTTAGCCTGAAGAATATTCCGGATGTAGTCGCTATGCTTTTCGTAGAGAGGACCAAGTTTGAACATCTCCCAACTATTTTCCACTCTTTTCTTCTTTTCGGAGTCAACCTCTTTTGAACACTCTGGATACACTGTATATTCCTCTGCTGATCCAAGCCATGCGGTGACCTTATCCGTTGGTTTATTTTTATCCTCTATTTTTAACACAATTTGTTCACCATACCCCTCCTCATACGGGTACAAATATTGAACTTCGTGATTTTTATAGCTATTCCTATTACTCTTTGCTTTATTACAGACTGAACAAGACGGAATAAGATTATACATTGATGCTGCCAAATACGGATACTTAGATTTGGGGAAGAAATGATCGTACTCGGACGAACCCCACCGTTTCCTGTATGTCTCGGGACCGTAAAGATAAAATTTCGATTGCAATACGGACACACTGTAACACCTATCTTTAACGCCCATTCTTGCAAAAAGTCACGGCTCGATATTTTTTATAAAATTCTCCAAACTTGTCTTTTAACCGTTTGCTCGTTATAGGTCCGATGTAATCCATGGCCCGAAGAAGTTCCTTCAAATCACCTATTAAGAGCTTCTTTATTTTTTTTTATCTAATTTCCAATTTTCCCCCGTTTGAATCTTCAAGATATTTATAGATTTTAAAACCTCTCTCTTATACTCTGTAATTTTAATTTCATTAAGATCTTGCGTATTTTCTTTGTCTTTCAGGCTTTCTAGAAAGATCTCAAAATCTTCTGATATTTTCTCAAAATATTCCTTTTTTAAATTTTCTGAAATTGGTGAAAGTTTAATCACTGTATTCTTCCTCCAATATCTTAATTTGTCGTTCAATTTCTGCTTTTTGCTGTTTTAGAAATCGAAGCATCATCATATGTTCTTCATTTTTTGCCTTTTCTCTTATTGTTTCCTGCCGCCGTCCAATAATCTTTCTGAGTTCTCTACAGATTAAAGGTTCTCCAAGCATATTGATTATCTGCTTCATCTTTTGCGGATTCGCTTTTTCTGCCTCTTCAATCCATATATTGATTCTTTCTTGTGCAAATTTTCCCATAGCCAATCCATCATTCAGAAAAAAATGCATTTTGATATAGCGCATGAATATTAGCACCAAACGTTTGTTCGTTACGCTGCACTTGCCGAGTTAATCCATCAGCATTTCTATCCAAATAGATAGAATTTTCTATTGGAATATCCGACAATACAATTGGCGAATGACTTGTAACTATAATTTGAAAATAGTTATTAGGGAACTGGTCTTTGACGATATTTAGTAATTCACTTACGATAATTCTTTGCCATTCAGGATGAAGATACAGGTCAATCTCATCTATTATCAAAAGGATGCTCTCTTCCCACTGGAAGCTCTTGTCTGGCAGGAACTCTCTTATATGCGCCGAAAAATAAATTCGTGACATCATATTTAAAAATGCTCTTTCCCCTGAAGACATTTTTTAAATTCTGATCTTCATATACTTTAAAATCATGCTATTTCCAGATTGAAGACATCTTTGCAAATCATCGAATACGGCTATATCAAGCTTTACAAATCCATTTTTCAGTGTTCCCGTAACCTTATTCTTTTGAAGTAGATTCCAAAGGACTTAATTTCCCGTATGGCATGAGCATAGTATCTTTTTCGTTCATCCATGCATTGCTCATTTATAAATCGTTCACATATATAAAGTACTTCATTTGAGCTATATTCAACTTTTCCAAAAAGTCTTTCACTAAACTCCGCAAAGCTCGCACCTAATTCGTACACGAGATTACAAATCAAAACGTCCCAGAAATCACTGATTATCATTTTATCTCTAATTTTCCAGGCCATTCTTTTTCCATCTTCAAATGGATCTCTAAAAGGCATTTTTTCCTGTTTATCTCGGCTTTCTTCATCATCGCCATCTTCTCTCATGTCGGAAAATTCAATGCTTACATCGACTTCTTTGATTCTCTTTCCGCAAAATTCACCTCCATTTTATATTGATTCAAATAATAGAAAACGTCTAGAAGGCTTTGGAACGCCTGATTATTTTCCTGCGACACATAATAATTTTCCAGTATATTAAATGGCGTCTCATCTGCATTTTTCTTAATGTTATCGTCAACGCCATAAATTCTCTTATAAAATTCACGTTGCAGTACATCAAGGGCAGCATCGGTCAAGGTAATATAATTAATTCCATTCTGTCGCAGGTTCAAATTTTCATGATTTATGTATGCACTATTGGAAAAATATATATGCGACATATTTTTTGTATAGCTTTCATTTACAGATCGTTCAAATTCAAAATTTTCATACTTTCTTCCACTATATTCAATCGTGTTTCCTGTCAAGTTCACAATGTCAAACGTGCTTTCTCCGTCTTTTAAATATACCGCAAGAAATCGATTTTTTCTATCCGAATATCTTTTTTCGGGATACTTTATTTCCATTTTGCGAGAGGGCTGTATATCATTCAGCGCAGTTATATACTGCATCAACGTTGTTTTACCCGTTCCGTTTTTTCCAACAACTGCTGTAACATTTGAAACATTGGCATCACGAAATACATTTATATTTTCTATTTCTTTTATTTGTAGTTTCTTCTCAACTGCATCATATTTCACGCAGAAATTCGGAGAAAAATTAAATCCTTGTTTTTCAAAGCATTCATTTTCGTCTTTTTCAATCCACAGATAAATCAACTCTGTTCTCATAGCATTTCCTCTTATTTACCATTTAATATATACCATCGAAATCATTTATAAATAAAGAGTCGCACAGATTGTTCCATGCGACCCTTTCAGTTTTAAAGGTTCAGTTTTGTTTATTCAAATATACTTTCTAATTTTCAAAACACTTCTTGATCAACAAGTTCTTTTTTGGGTAAAATACACCGCACTCATATTTTTGTTATTTCTTAGCACTAAATTGGATTATCGCTATCACCTGTTATTTCTTCACCCATCAATATTGGTGAAGTCGTTCAAAAACACCGCTGTAAAAATAAGTCATTTTCGCATCGTCTTCCAGCTTTGGCTTATCTTCAAAAAACAATTTCACTCATTGGCACGCAGTATGCAAAGCAGTAATACCTACTACTTTTCTCATAGTCCAGTATCAATTGAGGCTTATTCAAAAGTCTGCTCAAATTTGACAGTATTTCTGGGCCATCTCGAAGCGCATCCGCGTAATAATTTTCTTTGATTTGATCATGAAATGCCAAACCATTAAAATAATAATCAAGGTTTTTTCTTTATAATATCCAAGCCTGGAATAAAAAGATAATTTACATTCACTTCCAGTTTGTGCTCGAAATATCTTGTACAATTCCGTTATAGATTACATCGATATGCTCATTTTCTCGAAAAGTTACCTTCTAGCCAAGTGGTAAACTGAATTTGATTCAGCAACTCCAAATCGCATGTCTTTACAAATTTTAGCACCTCTTCCTGAAAGACATCCGCATCATACCCTCCTTCTGGTTGCCTTGACACTTGATCTGCTTTTTTCGATTTCACTATATATTTCTGGAATTGTTCGATTCAAGCATCTCGCCACACTGGTTTCAAGCGTATCTCGTGACCACGTATCGATAAACATTTTTTCTCCTCATATAGCTTTTATCCGTAAGTTCACCACTGCACAGCGCGTACTTTCAACCTCTTACAGTTTCTAACATATACCTTTAACCTTCAATTTTTCAATCAGAAGATATTTTTTCAACAGTAGCACATTCAAATTTTCCGTTGCAACAGCATTCTATGAAAATTCACTGAAACCACTTTTCCGCAGCTTTGGCAACCTCAACCTCAACTTTCTCGGCAGCTTCCTTATTTTCCGCACTGACGGAAATATAGGTCTTGAGCTTCGGCTCAGTGCCGGAAGGGCGCACCACAATGGAGCAGTTGTCTTCCAGCAGGAACTTAAGCACGTCGGACTTGGGCAGACCATCCAGACCCGGCGCGTAGTCCAGCAACTTAACGACCTTCTTGCCACCAAACTCCTTGATATCGCCACGGAAAGCCTGCATGATGCTCTGCATCTTGGCAAAACCGGCGCTGCCATCGAACTCGTAGCTGTGCAGGGTGTTCAGGCAGTAGCCGTAGGTCTTGTACAGCTCGTCCAGCTTGTCCAGCAGGCTGATGCCCTGAGTAGCATAATAGCTGAACATCTCGCAGATCCATATAAGCACCATCCACACCGTCCTTATCGCGCACGTAGGAACCAGTCAGATATCCATAGCTCTCTTCAAAGCCAAACACATAGCTGTCTGCCTTGCCCTGCTGCTCCAGTCTGCCAATCTGCTCACCGATGAACTTGAAACCGGTCAGCACATTGATGGTACGCAGTCCATAATGGGTAGCGATCTGCTCGCCCATGTCCATGGTGACGCTCGTCTTGACCATGACCGGGTCGGCAGGCATCTTGCCGTGCTTCACACGCTGGCTGCAGATATAATCCAACAACAGCATACCCGTCTGGTTGCCGGTCAGCAACTCGTGTTCTCCTGCCTTGTTCTTGACAGCGATGCCCACACGGTCACAGTCGGGGTCAGTTGCCAGCAACAGGTCAGCGTTGCACTTCTTGGCATACTCCATGCCCAGCGCCATAGTCTCTTTGATCTCCGGGTTGGGGTACGGGCAGGTCGGGAAGTTTCCGTCCGGCTGCTCCTGCTCTTTGACCACGGTGATGTTGGTGTATCCTCCTGACTTTCCTTCACATCTCAGCCGCCCATATAAACGTTGACTGCTGCTCACCACGGAGAGGTGTGTGAAGATTTGAGCAGCTACCGTGTATGAATTCACACGGCTTTATTTTGTCGAATACAGGCATGTGTTCGACAGCATTCGACTTTTCAGTTACATTTTGTTCATTTTGCGTTTACAGTTTAGTGCCAAGGGTCTGGCACCTAATGGTCCTGACTTCCTTCAAACCCGTTTAGGCATCAATCTCATTCAATGAGAATCCATCGCTCTTTTTGCATATTATCCGAAAGCTTATATGGAGCTTTAATTTTATGTGGACTCAGCTTGTACGACCAGATCATTATGTTCAACAGCTCTTGCTGTGATAAGGATGCACCTTCAAAGAGCGTTAGTCCTGAACCAAGTATTGGAACGCAAACATCCGTCTGACTGCAATGCACCTCAATCTGTTTCCACATTTCGGATAAACACTCAATATATTCATCTTGAGTAAAAATTTCGCACGTCCTGCCTTATTTAACGTTGCAAAAAGCCAACAGTAACGCATCCCCATTCACAATGATGCTGCCCGGCTTATAGCTTCGCGAATGATTAAATCTCGAAACACACTCCTCTGGTTTTACCTCTGCATTATCAATAAGATTTTGAATATTGAGACTTCCTCCCACACTTTGAATATACTGGCCACAAATTGATGAAGCCTTGATATCACTCGGATTTGGTCCAATATGTGTCGTATAGCACTCATCAAAATTAATTACTTTCTTACAATTTGTTTCCTTAAGCAAATTGCCATATTTGACCTGAATCGTATAATTATCGCCTTTGATTGTTACCGAATGCCTAACAGCATAAATCAATGTCACTATAACCCAAACAACAGCATAGCAAACAATTCTTGAAATTATAGTGTCAAGTTCAACATCTGTAATTCCTTTATCGGTCAAACTCTTTTGGACAGCTTGCGCCGGAATCCATCTTATTGTATGAAAGAAAGATTCCGGAACAAATGCAAATATTACCGAGATAATTCCAAATGCCCATGTTGCGCTTTTACAAAATATTTTTATCAAAAATCCCAATGCCTCTTTTATGTATGAATAATCTCCTACTCTTTGTCCCCAGTAATTAGTTATCCAAAATGGTCTGGCAACGTTCTTATAGTCACTCATATACGATGGAAGCCATTCGTTTTCATATCTCGTCGAGTTATAAAGAATAATTATATTTTCTTTTTGTCTTGCTGCCTGTTCAAATTCATGCCTCAGATAAGAATAATTATTTATACTACTAACATTATTCCCCGTTGTTGGAACTGTACTTACATATTTACACAACCTAGTTCCATTCGTATTTTGCTTATATGGTGTACAATAAGCCTCCCACTGAGTTGTTTTTACCCACTCTGCCACAAGATTGCCCAGCAGTCCTGTAGCGTGTCATGTATCCGACAACGAAAATCACAGCCGAAGATGCGTTAATCTGACTGTTGAATTCAGCTTTCAAATCACATATACGGCAATCGGGTTCTTTCGATACACTTCCAGATGCCACTTGTGACATGTCAACAAAATCAACTCTGTGATAATCGTCATTTCCCCATTTATTTAGTTCATCAACCACATCTTTATCACCGTCAGATTCCGAATAATCGGCGCTGATATAAACTTGTTTTCTCAATGTTATCACTCCATTTTTTTTTTCACTTTTTTACATATTCATTTCATTTTTAGTCCCTGCTGATCACCACCGAGAGGCGAATATTCTCGTGCGGTAACACCGCAAATCCAGCAGATGAGCAACCATGCTGTCCGGATTTGCGGAAACTGTTTATACAAGTTTACTCACGTAATGCTTTATCTAAGCCATATATCAAGCAATTTTTATCAGAGGTGAATCCTTCTGATTTGCAGTTTATTTGGACAAGAATATTTAACCATCTTAATCATCTTCCTGCTCAACTTTTTGATCTCGTTTAATAATACGTTTTAAATATTTTTTAAACTCATCATCTTGCAACAATTCACTGTTATATAGTTTCTCGAACTCATATCTATTAATCGATTTCAAATCATCTAAAAAGTACAAAAATCCGGTTGACTCTTTTTGGGCAAGTTCCACGCATCCATTTCTAAAAACGAGATTATTACACGCTCCAATCTGGGCCAAGAAAATCAAAGCATCACACATATGTGATGGAGATTTTATCAATTTTTTTTCGTAATCGCATTCCAAACCGCATCTGAATGCTCCTGATAAATAATCTTTTTAATACATTTTCTGCCACAAGAGGGAAATGATTGTTTATTTGATTCGCAAGCTCTTCGTCATTCTCACTGGCGGCAATAATATCAGAATCCCACATAGGACGAAATTTTCCTTCGTTAACTTTCACTTGAATGTGTCGATATAGCTTACTCTCCAAATCTTTTTCATCCTCAAACACATCATAGTATGATAGTTTTTTTACCTTGTTTTTAAACTTTATTAATTCAAGGGTTTGATCCGTATCAACTCTACTCGGCGGAATAGGTTTATTGGAAAAGTAAAGCATAGTAATCCGTCTCTTCGGCGATTCTCTGAGAATTTCTTCAATTGAGCCACTCGCTGCATTTCTCGTAGGCGTACCAGCCCTTGTCCAAAATATGCCAATAACAACATCACATGTATCTAAAATGTCCATATTAATATAGTCTTGTGCTGGTCTCCCCATTTCCGGTGCAGCATTTGTTTCCCATCCAATCGGAACAAGCACTATTTTCTCTCGCTCAGAGTTAATACTATTCCACTGTTCCAAAACATTTCGAGTGATTTCACGCTCTAAAAGCACATCGCTTGGCGATGCAATAAACACCCTAAAGACTCTTGCTTTATACGACATTTTTTCACACTCCCTAATCTTTATAACATTGCTGCCATATAATGTTCTGCTTCACCAGAATAGCCAAAATTCTATGGATAAGTAGACATTTATATACGATTCATCAAGAGCTTAATCGTCAAGTCGAATTCACCTCATTTTCTCTATTAATCCTTAAATATCTCACACTCAACTATATCCCACAGCATTTGGAACATAATGGCTACTAATCCAATGTCAAGATAGTCAAACGTTTCTCCCAGTCCATGCATGATGCAGTTTCTAATATTGAGTTCAACAAAGAAATTTTTCAGAAGTTCTAAATATTCCGGGCGTATTTCTTCTTTCGCAAAATTGCTATTCAGTAATCTGCCCAGCGTCCGAGGCAATTTTTTCTTTTCTTTTTGCGCCAAACCTGTCAATATCATTTCATTGTCAGGGGCATTCTTTAAGACACCTTTTTCCACAAAGAGTCGGTATGACTTTTCCATGGAAAATTTCTCTGTCCCATAGAAAAGTACTTTATCATTATGCAAGAACGGCTCAATTACTTTCTTTTCTTCTTCCGTCAAATCGTTCACCTGCATTATGCACTTGAACAGCATTCTATTTTGTAGTGTCACTCCCATTCCTTGCTCAATTAGTGATGGCAATACGAAACTGGCTGTCACAGCGTGCTGTCCCCCAGTGACGAGTGCCGCAATGTAATCCTCCATTGCTTTTCGGTATATCTCGTTATAATCTATCGCCAATTTTTTCAATTCGATTTCCGGCAATCTATTATGCGTCTGATAAATTATAGAATGGTACTTTTTGTACACGCTGCCAAGATAGAAAGCTATGTCCTGCAGCGATATTTTCTTCCGGATAAACTTGATCTTTTCTCCCTCGTCATCAAAATGTCCTACAGGTTCTGGGAATTCCGCATCACTTGCGTCAAAAGTATATATATCATGGAAGTCTCAAAACAGCGCACTTTGCATCATGAAGCTCATCCGTATTACGGGCACTGGTTAAACAATTTAAAAGTTCTTCGTCATATGAGATAAGTGGATTCATGTTTTCAAGATACACTGACATATCAGCACGGTTCTTAAAAATTTTATGATATAACTTCATAGTGGAATCCCTACCTTTTCCTTCCCATCTCAGCCAGTCTTAAGACCGTTGCCTGCCGCTCATTGCGTAGAGGTGTACAAAGTTTCGAGTAACAAAGCCGTGAGAAATTTCTCACGGCTCAAATATAATCCTTTAAAATCAATTTTTCAAGGGCACAGGTGAAATATACATCAACCCGTATTATGGTTCCACGACCTGAGAAACGTACTTCTGGCAGGTGTCGTGGTCAGGAGCCTCCACCATCACGCGGACAAGGGGTCAGTGCCGGACTCCCGCACCAGAATACGACCGGTATCGCCCAGTGCCTCAGCCACCGCCTTGACGGCCTCCTGCACCGCCGGGTCGTTCTGTGCAGCCTTTTTATCGGTCACACGGACATTTTCCAGCACCTGCGGATAGATCTTCAGAGGCTCAGCCAGCTTGCTCATGGGAACCTTCTTTGCCAGCATGACTTCCATCATCTTCAGGCTGGTCAGGATGCCATCACCAGTGCTGGCGTACTTGCTGAAGATAATATGACCGCTCTGCTCACCGCCGATACGGCAACCGTTCTTAGCCATGTACTCATAGACGTACTTGTCACCCACTGCGGTCTTGGCGTAGCCGATACCCTTCTCATCAAAAGCCTTATACAGACCAAAGTTGGACATGACCGTGGTAACGACGGTATTGGTCAGCAGCTTGCCACGATCCTTCATGTAGCAACCGTAGATGTACAGAATATGGTCGCCAGTGATGACATTGCCCTTTTCGTCCACACACAGGCAACGATCAGCATCGCCGTCATAGGCAAAACCGATGTCCAGCCCCTTCTCTACCACGAACTTCTGCAAGCCCTCGATGTGGGTGGAACCTGCATTGTTGTTGATGTTGGTGCCGTTGGGCTGTGCATTGATGACGTAGGTATCAGCTCCCAGAGCATCGAACACAGACTTAGCGATGTTCCAGGAACTACCGTTGGCGCAGTCCAGGCCAACCTTGACACCCTTGAAGGAGTAGAGGCCGAGGCTGATCAGATAGCCCATGTAGCGGTTACGACCAGAAACATAGTCCACAGTGCAGCCAATGTGCTCACGGTGAGCAAAGGGCAGCTCCGGCCAGTCCTTGTCGAACACATGGAGCTTTCCGTCGATGTAGTCCTCTACCAGCAACAGAGTTTCCTCGGGCATTTTCTCGCCATAGCAGTCGATCAGTTTGATGCCGTTATCGTAGTAGGGATTATGGCTGGCAGAGATCATGATACCGCAGTCGAAAGTCATCCACGCGGGCGATATAAGCCACGGAAGGGGTGGTAGTGACATGGAGCAGGTAGGCATCTGCACCGGAAGCGGTCAGACCTGCGACCAGGCTGTACTCGAACATATAGGAGCTGCGGCGGGTGTCCTTGCCAATAACGATACGGGCAGGCTCGTTATTGCCGTTGCGCTCACGCAGGGCGTTGTAGTACCAGCCAAGGAAGCGGCCAACCTTGTAGGCATGATCTGCGGTCAGAGTGATTCCAGCCTCGCCACGGAAACCATCGGTTCCAAAATACTTTCCCATTATAGTTTTTCCTCATCCAAAGAGTGAATTGACGAATATATGCTTTAGCCGAGAGAGAATCTCGTTGCCTGCTGCTCACCACGGAGAGATAGCACATTTGAGCAGCACAGCCATGTGGCGGAGCACATGGCTACAATAAGTATTAGTCTCTGCGGAACAGGTCGCGGGTGTAGACCTTGTCCTGCACATCATCCAAGCAGTTATCATAGCGGTTGGCAATGATGGCTTGGCTGCGTTTTTGAATTCTTCAAGGTCATTCACGACTTCACTGCCAAAGAATGTACTGCCATTCTCCAGAGTCGGCTCATAGATAATGACCGTTGCACCCTTTGCCTTGATGCGTTTCATGACGCCCTGAATGGAGGACTGGCGGAAGTTATCAGAGTTCGACTTCATCGTCAAGCGGTATACGCCAATCACGCAGGGTTTTTCCTGAGATTTATCGTACTCGTTATCTTCACCATAACCGTAATAGCCTGCCATCTGCAGAACGCGATCAGCTATGAAGTCTTTGCGGGTGCGGTTGGATTCCACGATAGCTTCAATCAGGTTTTCAGGCACATCAGCGTAGTTAGCCAGAAGCTGCTTGGTGTCCTTGGGCAGGCAGTAACCGCCGCCCGATGTCAAGTCTTGGACAACTTACACCAAACTTTTTCTTTTTTCTCCGTAGCTGCTCTTGACGAAGAAAGCAGCACATCCAGAAACTTCAAAATGCCTGTATAGTTTTCTGTATCAGGTTTTCCCAGACAAATCGTTACCACGCTCATCAGATCATAATTTTCTGATTTCTCGGCAGCGTTTCCAATCAACTGCTCTGGTCGGATAGAATAACGAATCAGAGTGTTTTGGAACTCCTTGGTTGGGTTTTGTACAAACCCATATAGAATACACTTTTCGGATTTTTCCATACTCAGACTTTTTGAATATCGGCCCGTGCTGTGCAGAAATCATTCTGCTGCAATAATAGATTGCTCGCTTTGTCAACGGGTATCCCGGATTAAAAGCAGTCTGCGCTTCCACATTGATAATAAGACGAATCACATCTTTCTGTGCAGTAGAACCTTCTGACGCTGGTGCGATTGCATCGAACCGGACATCATAATTGATGGTTCCTTCCGTCAACGTAGAATCCTCATTGTTGCTTCCGACAATTACGTCAGAAGTTTTTTTGGGTCTGTTTGTATCATCAACATGAACGCCAACCGTGCCCACCTCTGGCGTTCCTTCGATATACTTTTCTGCAATTTCGTCTACGGAACAGGCACTGTATTCATTCACACAGTTCTTCATAATCAAAATCTGTTTGTTCGCCAAGCAGCTTTTTGGCGGTCTTATCATAGTCTCGAATCAAACTCCGTCTGCGTTATCGCATGGGCAATTTTCTACCGTGTTTTTGCTTTTCCATTTTCCATCGGCATAAGCTCTTATTGTACTTTCATCTTACCATAAATCGCTCCTCATATCAAAGCTGTACAACTCCCTCAAAATCCTTAAATTTTTACGAACAGTTGTCCATAATATAACATTGTCGTTGATGTTATATCATGGGCAACCGCTTGATGCTCCCCCTACCGTGCTATACTTATCCTATACAAAATCATCAAGAGGGAGTGCATTGCCATGAGCAAAAGACTTGTCGCCTATTTTTCTGCCAGCGGTGTTACCGCAAAAGTTGCTGAAAATCTGGCAGATGCCATCGGTGCAGACATTTTTGAGATTCAGCCGGAAGTTCCTTATACCAAGGCCGATCTAAACTGGATGGACAAGAAATCCCCGCAGCACCATCGAAATGAGCGATCTGAACTCTCGCCCTGCCATCGCCGCCAAACGTGATAACATGGACGAGTATGACTCCATCTTTGTCGGCTTCCCTATCTGGTGGTATGTTGCTCCCACCATCATCAATCTCCGGCGGCAGCAGCATGGGCAAGACCAACGAAAAACTTGCGCCGAGCTGCCCCGGTGCAAAGCTGCTGCATGGCAAAGTGTTCAGTGCTTATTCCAGCAAAGCTGACTTGTCTGCATGGGTAGAAACACTGAACCTATAATTTTCACATTCCTACGGAATGAAACACCCTCATAGCCGAGAAGATTTACGAATCCTCTCAACTATGAGGGCGTTGTTTTCTTCCCCATCATGTAAGTTATACGTCATACTTATAGAATAGCCTTCATACAGTTTTGTTCATAATATCACATTTCCCACCGGACATCCTTTCTTCTTTCCGCAAGTCCTGGTTTACTAAGAAATAAAGATGGCTCTGCAAAAATATAATCATTTTTCTTACTTCTAAAACGCGCGGTGCCATTCATAATATAGCAGGCGTCTTTTTGCTCTTGTCAGTCCTACATAATGCAAATTCAAATCCTGTTGAACCGACGACTCATCGCCAAACTCGTTAGGAATTATCCATTTATACATATCCATATGAAAAACAATATTAAATTCCAATCCTTTTGATTTGTGCAATGTCATAATATTAAGTTCATTTTCACGTGCCGGAACGTAATTTTTCAACTGATGCGGATCTCTTATCACTGAATGAAGATTATTCAAAGCTACTTTTGTTTCCTTTTGTGCGTACACCAGTCCCGCAAGTTCTTTTATCTTATCCTCTGCATTGCAAAAATCATCGAACGAATTCGAAAATATACTTTGGCACAGCGCGAGTGCTTTTCTATATTTTTGAGGTTCCAGTTCTTCAGAAAAAGTTGTTCTGCGTAATCGACAGCAAAAACCGACTCATCAAAACTTGCCGAAAGTAAATCTCGAAAGAATCTTCCCCATTCAGAGTTATCTCTATCTAGCACTGTTTCCTCAAATATTTTATATGGTGTACTTAGGTTTTCTCCCACCTTAAAAGCTGTACTATTACTTCTACAAAGAATTGCAACCTGATTATTTCTCACTATTCCATATTTATCTTTTATTTGGTTAAGGTATTTATCTATTGCTGCAGCAATGTTCCTCTCATCTCCTGAAATATCGACTTTAAAAAACCCTTTTCTCTCTAGGCACTGTTTTTGATGCACCAAAAGACACAGTGAGTATTCCGATATACTCGGATGACATCTATGATTTTACTAAGTTCAAAGCGAGCAAAATCATCTCTTTTCATCAGAGCAATCAGATATTTTGGGAATCGTTTTGTAAAACCATATATTGCTTGATTTATATCTCCCACAGCAATTCCTGTTAATCCACTCTCAACAAGCTTTATAAAGACCTTATCTTGTATCTCACCGCAATCTTGGTACTCGTCGATAATAATATGAGAATATCTAGCCTTGATATATTGCATCGCACCGGGCACATTCTCTAATATGTACAATGCAGTTTCACCAGTATATTTTAGAAAGATTTTACCTTCTTGTAACCCTTCAACCAGAATGCTCTCTTTCTTTGAGGAAAAAGGCTCTTCTAATAACAGTGCATACTTGCTACTCTCATCTATGTTATCAACAATCTCATATTCTGTAATATTCCCCGTAACATGGCTTGAAAAAAAGGAATAATAATTTGTGAAATATAAAACTTGTCAATAGTGCCAAAAAAGATTGCTTCGTATCTGCACACCTTTGCTTACACCTTCTTTTTAGTTCATCACTTGCCTTATTAGTAAATGAAATCGCAATTACTCCTTTATATTCTGGCAAATCTGGAATCACTCTGGCAATCTTTTCGACTATTGTATATGTCTTTCCAGATCCCGGCTTAGCAGTAATCACAATATTGCCCTTCTGTTGAAGTATCTTACTTTGTTCTTCAGTTGGTTCTTTCACCATTGTCCGGTCTTGTCCTTTCCGTTGTAATACGAATCAAGCTTGTCAGAGGCTCTACAATTTTGCTCTCTTCAAGACAAGAAAGTTCTTTATGGTTTTAGTCAAGAATTCCATCATATTTTCTGCTTTTTTTTCTTTTGCATTGCGTTTACGAGATCATCATGATTTCTTTTTCCATAGTGGTTCATCAGCGTATCTCTTAATTCACTACTGGCAAGATCATTTTCGAGATCCACATCAGATAAAAAGATTCCTAAATCTTTGATATTTGTCCTAATATATTCATTCAACTTTTTAGCCTCTTCGGGAATTTCAGCATCTTTTGGCCATTCATTTTCTTTACTATGCTGATTCCAATATTCAATCAATCCTGTTTTATTATCACCAATATCTTTAACAATCCCAATTCCTCGTGATATTCCAGCATAATATTTTTTACCGGAGTAACACTTGTTTTTGAAAATATGTCGTTATCAGTTCTCAGAACCCACGAAATATTTAGCGCATTGCAAATAGCCACATAAGGTTTAAATCCTACTCCCTCAACCGAAAGAATTGATATATTATGCCTGTCCAAATCAAGTTTCAGCTCTCTTGCCAGTGCTGTGTAAAACAACACTTCCGAAGTTCCCTCAACAAGAAAGACTCCATCTGAGAAAAATGTTTCCGCTGACAAAGCGTTCAGCCTATATCCAAAATCATCAAATACACTTTTAGTAATTCACTGCAACCACCACAAGAAGCAAACGAGTACTTATTTTCTGAATACAATCTCACAATACTTGCAGGCTCAAATTTAGATGCAATATGGGGAGAATGTGTTGTTATCAAAATTTGCTCGTCAAAACTATTCTGAATATACGCCGATAATTTTCGTTGCTGATGTGGATGAAGGTGTGCTTCAGGTTCTTCAATCGCATAAAAAGTAACATGGTCAATGTTTTTTTGCAAATGTTGTTTTGCTATCCATGTCGCGAGAATATTTGATTATTTCGTCCATCTCCACCTATCGATAACGGAGTATCTCCTGTGGAATATGCGAGAACCAAGTTATCAAGCATTTTATCAGCTTTACTTTCTCCCGCAACAAATCGAACTGCTTGATCTTCATTATGAACAGACAGTTCCCTAATTCACGATTTACCTGTGCAAGTGATGTAGAAATGTATTGTAACGAACTTATACTCTCATTGATTTTATCCAAACTATTTTGAATCTCATTAATTTTTTTGACTGTCTGACGCCTTTGCTTCTTCGGAAAGCTTTTCCTTTGCAATCTGAAGTATCTTGATTTTCTCACGGCTCAAAAAAGAGAAAAAGATTGCGATTTGTGTCAACATATTGCATGTTTAATCTCTTAATATATTGTCTTGTTTGAAGTTCAGACAATGTAGAGACATCATACCCCGTCAAAATTTTATATGTACCATTTTTTTTTGATTCGTATATCTTATAACCACTTTTCCATCTTTGACGGCACTTCCAAATGTACTTAACAAGCAATCTTCTGTTACTTCGCATAGATATGCTGTTATTTCAATAGTATCTGTACCAGAATAAGCATTATAGTCGCTTTCTGTCAATTCTAAATCATGTTCACTAATTGTTTTGTCAAATAGAATTCTTAGAGCGTATAGGAGATTAGACTTTCCCACATCATTTGCTCCGATAATAAGTGTTTTTTCTGAATATGACTTCTGTATCATCAAAATTACGGAAGCCTTTAATGCGAACCTTTTCCAATCTCATAATTTTCTCTCCTAACTCCCTAATCTTTTTCTATTGAAAGCCCATAAGCATCATCTTTTCTCTCTGCCCAGATGGGAAAGCCCATTCATGAAACTCATCGCGTTCTGACAATCTACTCCTCTTTATTAAATTATGTCGCAACACTGAAATCAACTCGTAGGCCTCTCCAGTAACTTTAATAATCTCATCAATATGCAACGAGTGAAGTGAATAGTGAAGCAGGTTAGAATCATTATATAAATCTCTTAAACACCCTTGTGTTTCTGGTGTCAGATTAAATATTAATGCAGCCGGTGTAGTATTATTCTTAATTTTGATTAAGGATTATCAAATGTTTGCAGTACTCCTTTTGTCAATGTTTCTCCATTTCTATACCTGCCATATCTTAATCCTACTGCCAATCCATGCTTATATTGACAATAATCTTGATAATGCTCTTTATGAAAAGAAACTAAATCTGTCAAATATGTCTGCATTCTCAAAACTGCTATTCTATATTCTATGTAGCAATCTTGATGATCTGCCCATGTCAAACTATCATCCAAATCAAAATATGGAAGAAAAAAACTCTCCCAAAAATTTTGATGGATCATTTGTCTTAAAATTCCAAATATATCGCTTAACATCTGTAGCATTATAATTTACAACATTCTTCACAAAAGTATCTATATTTTTGATAACATAAGAAACGAGAACAAATCCTCTATTGCTTGTTCCGCATGACTTAATGCTTCAAATATCCACCCTATACGAACTTCGTTTTTATTTGTTCATGTTCCACAATAGACAATGGTTGGTTTTCTCCCGTTATATCACTATAGAAATCATCTAAATTGAGTATCAACTTTTTAATAGATTCTACTGCAACAATATGCCAAGCTAAATATTGACTATCAAGATATTGATACATCTGGGCTTTCCCTGCTTCAAATTTTTTCTTTTTCTGTTAGTTTTTCATTTTTACATCCCATAATCTCAAAAAATACCAACGCATCAGTAACCAAGCTGTTCTTATTACACTATCTTGAGAGAAACCAACTTTCGGACGGTTCAATGCACTCACCAAATTGTCGATTTTGATTTCATACCACTTATAGTAGCATATTCACCATTGTTTTTATGTTATATTTTCATAATACCATAAATCGCCGTCGACATCAAGGCAAAATTTGTTGACATTTACCATATTATTTCAATATTCGAATGGGTTCATGTGCAATTTTCGACATTGTAATTTGCTTTTTCTGACATGAAATCACTCTAACAGAATAAAACACTCGCCTAGTCGAGAAGAATTCTCTTATCTAGGCGAGTGTTACTTTTTAACTATTAAAGTTTTCCCTTGCTAATTTTATACCGAAGCCAGTCCTCTGCGTATTCGCTACTGTTCAGAATCAAGTTCAGTACTTTGTTTCCTTCTTCTGTATTCATTTCTTCCGGGATGTCATCTTTAAACATCGAAAAATATTATCCTGTCGCTCTTTCGGTGTCGGATAATCTTGATAGACAATCTTTTTCCCTTTTAGTTCAGAATACACATCAAACAAGCGAAACATTTCAAATAGTATTATCGGTGATAAATATTGATCTTCCCAAAACACTTGTAGTTCTTCTGGCACTTCGTTTTTCTTCTGCTGCATTATTAAATTTATCAGCAAACGATAGGCATACTGATCTGCTCTTAATTCTGTATCCTTTCCATTTCGATCTTCTGGATGAATAGCATGATATAACTCATGTCCTATCAAAAAAGTCCAAATAGTCCAGTAGTTATCCATTGCTGTGTGCATCAAGTTTTCTGGGAGAAGAGACATTTCATAAAGCTGCGTTTCATTATGTGTCCCAATTTCTCTTTTTCCATTCTGCAAATCTTCCAGAACGTAAAGTTCTTCATGCAACGAGTTACATTCTCCTCGCTTCTATTATTCTCAAGTGAGTACATTGTGAAAAGAAACGATATAAGTGTATATTCCAGCAGTTCATCTACAACAACGACTTTTTGTACCATTTGCATGAAAAGCGTTCATATTCCTTATATATCGAGGAATATATTGAACTGGCTCATCAATTTTAAAGCCTTGAGAACCAATCCTAGCATTTTCTCATCAACATAATCTTCTTCCTCGTATGCGCGATTCAAGATTGCCTCATCAATTACATTGATTTTCCGCTTTTTCAGCATTTCGACAAACATCCGAACGCTTTCTCGTCCTTCTTCAATGTTACGTTTCGAATGTTATTCCTTATTTGGTCACTCAGATAATTCTTATTTTTCATAATGTAATATCACTGCTTCCGCCAATTGGCCCGCTACATTTTCACTTATTTTATTTTACATCTTCATTATTCAGATACCTATTTATCCTATACTCTGCACCTATTCTATATTCATCTTTTGAGTTTTCTCGAACACATAAGGATACTTTTTAATACAGGTTTCTTGTTCACCATTTTCTTTATTGGGCTGTTCAGAAATTTTTTTCACTTGTTTTTTCTTTTGATGATTGTCGCAATTTATCCAAAACATCATGTAAAACGATTTTAATGACATCCCATATCATTCCACTTACAACACCTGTTATAATGGAATTAGATGATATGGTAATATACAAACCAATCAAAAAATCGCCCACATTAAAATTATCGACCGACATAACTGTGTAGTCAATGTCTGTTCGTTCTTCAAGAGGACTGTACGCACTTTCCAATTCATAGGGAACCTGAATCAACACTGATGTTTCCATTTTACATAATCCTCCCAGTTTACTTTTTGCTGTTTTCTCCATCCTTATAGAAAAGAATAACATTTTCTTAAAATGTTTTCAAGGTCACTCGTGCAGTTCCAAGGGCAGTCCATCCGGGTCAAAGAAAAAGGTCATTTTCTTTTTGGTGTAGCTGTCCAATCGAATCGGTTCACATTCAATTCCCATCTGAGCCAGTTCTGCCACGGTAGCTCCCACATCATCCACCCAGAACGCCAGATGCCGCAAACCGCAGGCTTCCGGCCTATTCACACGTTTGGGCGGGTTTGGCTCCGCGAAAATTTCAAGTTCAATCGCATCGGCTCCGTCACCGACACGCAAATCCAGTTTCCAGTCGTTCCGCTCCTTGCGGAAGTTTTCTCTCACAACTGCAAAGCCCAGTTTGTTCACATAGAACTCTCGTGCCTTTTCATAGTCAGAAACGATAATCGCCACATGATGAATCGCCGCCAATTTCACTATCTGTACGCCTCCCTATTTTATATGTACCATGCCTGCCGAAGCATTACTGCCGCCAGTTCCAGAAGCACGATCACGCTGCCGACCACCTGCGGTATCATAAAAATCACGAATCCACCAATCAGCATTTGAAGTGCTTCCATCCCCTGTGATTGCTGCAGCAGGAACGAAAGCATCGCCGTTACCAATAGCACACTGCCCAGCAGATAGAAAAACCATGCCGAACAGTGATGCAGAAATACCACAAACCATTTTGCCAGCCACACAGCAAGAATCAGCGGCAGGGTTATCATCACCAGCACCAATTTTAACAGCCATCGAATCGCTTTCATAATGTCCTCTTTCCGGCCGTTTTGTTGCCCATATTATAACACACTCTTTGATGTTACAACATGGACAACTCAGCCTTTTCAAACTTTAACCTGTGTGTACCGCTTTTACAGCATCCTGAATGCTCTGCTCATATTTGAACCGTACCACAATGCGCCCGCCATCATATACAAAGACATTCTCAATGAACGCCGACACCATACTTGCCGTAAGCCGCGTTCCATTCAAAAAGTTTTCTGCCTGCTCTGCCGCTGCGCGCACAGTTCCCGGCACAATGCTCTTGGTGGATTCTTCCACTTTGGATTGTTCAATTTGCTCTTGTACCTCTGAAATTCGTCTATCACACTCCTGCTTTTTCTGCTTGTAAGTATCCAGTAAGAGCGTTCCTGCTGCATATTCCTCATACATCCGCATCTTCTCCCCTTTCAGATTTTTAAGTTCCTGCTCCATCAGAGTTTTGCGGCGGCTTGCCTTTTTTGTGGGCTTCCTTCAATCCTTGTTCTTCCTTTTGAATATCTCCATAGAGGACATCAAGCAGGGAGAGTTCCTTTTTAAGTGCTTGAAAAACCGCATTTTCAATGTCACTGACCTGAAAGACTTCGGATGTACATTGAGTTTGCCCCACAAGTTCCAGTCCTTCTCTGCACCAGAATGTTGGAACAGCCTGTTTGAAATTGTGCGCCATCACTCGCCTGCAATTTCCGCAGCGGACTTTTCCTTTCAGTGGGAAGTCCACACCGCCCATCAACACTTTATGGCTGTTGCTCTTTATGACAAGCTGCGCCTTTTCAAATTCTTCCCGGCCGACGATTGCTTCATGGGTTCCCTCTGTAATAAACTGCTGTCCTTTGGGGACTGTTCGGACAATGCTTTTGCCAGAAATCAGAGTTTTGGTTTTGCCCAAAACCATCGCCCCGGTGTACACATACGCCGTGAGGATTTTCCAAACGCGAGAACTGTCCCACAGAATCACTGGGGCAATGGTATAGGTCGTTTCTTTGCCATACGCCTTATTTTCTTTGTTATATACGCTCGGCACAGGAACATTTTCGTCATTGAGCATCATCGCTATCTCTCGCGTTCCCAATCCTAAAATCGCAAGATCAAAAAATGCGCCGCACGATTTTTGCTGCTGGCGGGTCAACGATAAATGCGCCCTTTTTGTCCGGGTCAAACTGATAGCCGAACGGTGCAGCAGATGCCGTTGTGATGCCTTTACGCCACTTGACCTGATTGGCAGTCCGCAGTTTCTTTCCTGCATCCCGGCAGTACATGGTATTTACCAGATTACTGACAACCACATCCATTCCCAGCGTTGTACCTTTATAATTATTGCTGTCATAGTTATCATTGATGGCAATGAGCCGGACACCCAGCAGGGGAAAAATCTGCTCCATGTACTCACCCACACCGATATAATCACGGCCAAAACGGGAAAGGTCTTTCACGATGATGGTATCAATCTTGCCATTGCGCACACCATCCATCATCTGCTGGAATCCAGGTCTGTCAAAATTGCTGCCTGTGTAGCCATCATCTACAAAAATCCATCACAGGCACATTTTGCAGACTTTCTTTGCAGGAGATATACCGTTGGATTAGTTCTTTCTGGTTCTCAATGCTGTTGCTCTTATCCTTGCCATCTTTGCCCAAATCGCCATCAGCCCTTTGAAATGCGCTGATACGCTGCAATCATGTTTCTGCACTCTCCTTTCCAAGTTCTGTAAACACATCCCGAAATCCGAAAACAATCCAAATCCGCTTGTCCGCACTCACTTCGATTTTCTGCACAAGGGATTTTACCAACTGAATGTCAAATTCAAAGTTGTCCAGATGTTCTTCCAAATGAGAAGTCATATTCAGGTATTCTTCGATTTGCTGTTCTACCTGAACTTTTTTGTTCTCCGCTTCCTGCAGCGCGGCTCGCAGGCCATCATATTGTCTGGAATAATCTTCCCGAATCAGTTGGTAATCTTCGGAATCCACCACACCAGCCACATAGTCCGCATAAAGCTGTTCCCGTTTCTTTGCCATCTGACTGACTTTATCGGTCAGGCTCATTATTTCGCCCTTTGCGCGGTAGACAGGATTTTGCACATCTTCAATTTTCGCAGTTCTTCTACCACCTTGCGCCTATCACTAAGTTGTGTAATAAACAGGTGCAGCTGATCCATTATCAAGGCTTTCAGCAACTTTTCTGTAATCTGGTGGCCGATGCACTTATCGTCGGCCTGCCGCGCCTTGCAGATGTAATAGCAGACCTTTTTACTTTCTTCCGCTCCATGCGGCAGTCGTTCAAACTCCATCGGTCTGCCACAGTCTGCACAAAACACCATTCCTGCAAGGTCATTCTGATATTCTGTCCGAATCTGCTCCGACTTTGCTCTTACGGTATGGAATACCGCTCGATTCTTGTCCAAGATTTTTGCACCTTTTTCAAAATCATCCCTTGCGATGATGGCCGGATGTGTGTTCTTTGCCACATACCACTGTTCTTTCGGAAGGTCGCGCTTGTCCTGTCCTGCGAATAACTTCTGTGTACTTTTATTGTTGATGGTATCGCCCACATAGGTTTGATTTTCCAAGATGTGCCGAATCGTTGTTACGCCCCACTTTTTACAGGTAAGTACTTCTTTTCCTCAACCATTTTCTATATGCCATTCCCGTGGAGTCGGAACCTGCAGCAATGTCATTCGTCGAGCAATTTCAAAAATAGGTACACCCATCAGTTTCCCACTGGAAAATCAACTGCACATAAAATGCAGCTTCCGGGTCAATTTCATTACGCTTTGTCACGGGGTTCCGAATATAGCCATACGGAGCATCGTTTCCGACTGCATAGCCTGCTTCTTTCTTACGCTGCAAAGAAGTCCACATCTTTTTGGATATGTCTTTCGCGTACATTGCGTTGACCATATTCCGAATCGAGAGAGCCAGACTTTCCATGTCCTCTTTGCGCGTACTGTCAAAATTATCTGTAACAGCAATCAATCGAATCCCCAAAAATGGGAACACCGTTTCGATATAGTATCCTGCTTCCAGATAGTTGCGACCAAAGCGCGAGAGGTCTTTCACCACAATGCACTTGATTTTCTTCTGCCGCACATCGTTCATCAGGCGGGTAAATGCAGGCCGTTTAAAATTTGTTCCCGTAAATCCATTGTCGAAGTAGGTGTCCACATAACTCAGTTCCCTGCTGCGGTTGATATAGTCCTGCACCAGTGCGATCTGCGTTTCCATGCTTTCTTTCTTTTTCTTCATCCTCAACAGAAAGCCGCCCATAGATTGCCGCAGGCATTTTTGCTTCTTCCAGTTCCGGGAGCAGCACCGCAGGCTCAATGCCCGTTCCCATACCAGCGTATCCTCCATAATTGCTGTAAGCTGTTCATTCAATTTCCGATGCGCTTCTTCATAGTCCATCAGTTCCGCATGGTACTGTTCTTCGGTGATTTCATTTGCCATATAACTTTCATACAGCGGCACACGGCGAAACTGTTCCATATTCAGTTCAGCCAGAACGGACTTCATCTGCACAGACCTCTCGGCCCGGACGACCTCAATCGCTTTCTTGCCTGCTCCCTGCTGAATCGCCGCAGCCAGCTTTTCTTCTTCCAGATGTTCCAGTTCCAGAGCATCCATCACATTTTTATAAATGGTAGCTGCCGGAACTTTCAGATTCTTTCCGTTTTCCTTGTGTGCGCGGCAGTAACGGCAATAGAAAAGTTCCTCCCCTGTTTTCTTATCCTTGTGCCAGCAAAGTGCGCGTCCACAGGTGCAGACAATGTGCTTTGCCAGCGGATTCGGCTTTTTTGTAGCTTTTTCCGAGTGGAGATTTTGTTTTCGTCCTCGCGCATATTGCATGGGAACGCATGAAACTGTTCTTTGGTTATGTATGGTTCGTGGCAGTTTTCTGCAATGATCTGGCGGCTTCCATTTGCCGTCGCACCTGTATAAGTCGGATTTCGGAACAAGCAACGAAGCATATCCGTTGTCCACTGGTCGGGCTCTGCATCATAAGGCTTTCCCAGAATTCTCTTTTTGTGTTTCATTGGGGGTTCCACGCCTTGCTCGTTCAACCACTTTGCAATATCACGCATTTTCTGGCCGGACTCATATCTGAAAAAGCCTCGCTTAAATAAGGAGCAACTTCTTCATCCTTTATCATGTTGCTTTCGCCATTCCTGCGGAGATAGCCAAATGGAACAGAGTTTGTCAGCCGGAATCCCGCGCCTTGTTTTCTTTCTCCACGCAAACATGATTTCTGCGTGCATCTCACAGCGTTTTGCTTCAAAATAGTCCTCGACTTCTTTTTCGGCTGACGGCTCTGGTATCCAAACCCTCCTCCAGTACGATCAGGTCGATGCCCGTCGCATAGAGCGTTTCCTTGATCGCCTGCCGTACCGCCGGGAAATCAGACCCACAGTAGTACATGGATGCCACAATAATGCAATCAAATTTTCGCTCTACGCCATCATTGGTCATTTGGTCGAACGCAGCGCGCGCCTTTTCATCATTCTTGCGGTCAGAATACTTTTTCTGCAAATCCAGCTCTTTATGTTCCGCCAGATATGCCGCAATGCGCTGATTCTGCTCGGCAATCGTCAGTTCTCCTTGATGGTTCTTCCAAGGAAGTGTCCGGGTATAGCTTACACACTTCATACTGCACTTTCCTCCGTTTCTTCTGCCGGAACACTACTGCAATATTCCAGCACATTGCGAATTTCCTGATCGAAGCGGTACTGGATATGAATGTGTTCCTTATCATAGACGGTGATGCTCTCTACCAGTTCCACCAGAACGCGGCGGTTCAGACTTGTCAGGTTTTGATAGGACTTGAAATCTTCAATCCACGGCAGATGTTCCACATCCAGATTGTTCAGACAATCCCTCTGGCGGTTCATTTCTGCTTTGGCCTTACGGATAGCTTCAACCTTTTCATTAAAGGAATGGCTGAACTCCTTATACTCTTCCTTGCTGACAATACCGCTGCTCATATCTTCATAAAGCTGGCGGCGCAAGGTCTGGTATTTCTGTTCTTCCTGCTCCAGCATTTTCAGATGTTTTTCCACAGATTTCAGTCTGCGTTCATTCTTGGGAATCTCATTGATTTCATCCAGACGATGTTCCAGTCCACTGATCTGCTGGATTTTTTTTTCCCTGCAATGCGGCCAGCACCACCTCTTCCAACTTACTTTCGCTGATAAGATGCGAGGAACAGCCCAGACCGTTGTGGTTTGTGACGCAGTGCAGATAAATATATTTCTTCCGTTTTTTCGACACCGTGCGCCGCACCATGTTCTGCCCACAACCACCGCAGCGAACGATGCCCGAAAAAGAGATTGACAGCCTGCTGTCCTTTCGATGCACAGGTGTCCAGTTTCAAGACCTCCTGCACGGTATCGAACAGCTTTTGCGGAATGATTGCTTCGTGCATATTGGGAACTCTGATCCAGCCGGATTCTTCCACATCCCGAATTTTTTTGATTTTGTAATTGATCTTCATATCTGCTGCATACTCGTCTACCACCAGACGGTTTTTGTTCCGTTTGTCTTTGCAGTAGCCGTAGATTGCATAGCCACCGATGAACTCTCCTTTGCGCCGTTTCATGTCCAACTGGCTGCGCACCTGATGGAAATATCCCGGCAGTAGGAATCGTTCAGAAG
>VOFG01001448.1_pt1 | contig 26040 bp, 46 predicted proteins | sample 5384171 | NCBI WGS metagenome assembly VOFG01 (sample SAMN12384726, study PRJNA508395) | human gut metagenome | isolation source: healthy gut F | host: Homo sapiens | reverse complement strand
CTAAAGCGATGATTTGCAACTTTTTAAGTAAGTGCTTTTTGATTTCTTACTCATTAGGTTTCCTCCTTTCTTTCTTATTTCCCCTCCCTACAATTATAGTATATCATAGGGTGTACCATATGTCAAGCGTTATTTTCAACTTTTTATATATTTTGTGTCAGAATCTGACACTTTGCTAATTCAGCTCTCCTTGTTATATTTCTTAATGTATAAATCAATCTTGTCTGCGCATTTATTGCACAACTGATATTCCTTCTCTCCACCATTCATAATTACACCTCCATAATGGTTAAAATCCACATTCACACCATCTGAACTGTAATCAATATTCTTACCACACATATCACAAACTACTTTTATCATACATCACACCTACTTTCCCATTGTATCTGGATATATACTCCATCTTCTTGCTATTTCATATTCTTCTATTCTTTTTTTAGCTTTCTGTTTTCATGTTTCAACCTCTCATTTTCTGTAAAATTGATTGCAGCTTACACTCTTTTTGTATTCACATTTTGTTTCTGCTGAATAGTCCGCACACATTTCGCATAATTCTTTTGATTTCATCTTACCTATCTCCTTTCCTTTGCCCGCCAACTAAGTTTCCACCAAGCATGTAAGCGAATCTTTTATTTCCCTCTTTTCCTTCAGGATTCATTACGCTCATCTGCTTTATTTTCTTTCTGGTCGGTTATCGCCAAAATCACCGGCACCCATAATTTTTCTAACCTTATCCAGATTTTCTGTTAAATACATGGCATATACCCTTCCTCGGCATGCTTTAGAACTCTTTCATTTCCTCCGCAATTAATTCATAGCCATAGCCTAATTTGATAAGGTCTCCGAGCTTTACAAATTCATCATTCGTTTTTCGACAGTTCATGATAAGTATATATCTGTTTCGATAATAGCATTTTCAGCTTGTAATCTTCTGCTTTTGTCCATGGCGTGTTCGTATATTTTTGCCTACGAATCATGTCATGTTTGCGTTTTTCCTTGACCCATGACGGCTCAAAGCCTAAAATATTTTCTTCAAATTTTGAAAAATCTAATATATCACGGTTCTTTTCTGCCCATGACCACCATTCGTCAAGGCTGACGACTTTGAAAGCAGTATTGTTTACTTTTTTCGTGTGTAGCGGAAAACCTCTATTTCTAACCCACGACGTCATTTTGTAGCCGTCTGAATGTCCATAACCAATTGCCTTTAACAATTGATTCCACGTTACATAGCTGCCATTGTCTAAAAATGCTCCAAGTCGCAATCTACATTTTTTACTACAACAGCATCCTCTGACCTTCCAAGTTTTTTCGCAATTGTTTTCACGGAAATCGTTCCCCAGTTTTCAACAAGATATGTTTCTTCCTGCTTTGTCCATTTTCCTTTTTACTCCTACAATTTATTTTTTCTCGAATTCTTTTTCAATCCTCTGCACCTGCCTCACCGAGTATCAATCTGCGTCGCCGTCAATTCCTGCGAATACTTAAGTATTTCACGGCAATAAAACACCTGCGCTTCTACATCCTCAGCATTCTTATAAATATTTATAAGCCTTTTCGCTTTTCTCTTAAATCTTCAATTTCATCCAGTACACGATTTAGATTAAGCTGCAATCCATCAATCTTTTGAACTGCGGTGCAAAAAGTCAACATTTTGAACTGCTCAAAACTTTATCTTTCGAGTAGTCAATACCTCTCAGTTCGCCACTTCCATTTGTCTTCAATTTGTTAATGTATTGCCGTAGCTCACGCCGAATTTCATCGCGAGTAATTTCCGCGTCATTAATTTTCAAATCTATCATTCGAAAATAAGCACCTTTTGATGTTTCCATTGCTCTTGCTTTTCTTGTTGCCATTGTCCCAGCTCCTCTTGCTAAAAATAGTTTGATGTGTTACTATATATTTTGATGAGGGAAGAACTGGGTTTGTGTGTATCGCTTACCTGGTTCTTTTTTTTATACAATCTTTTTCTTCACTACAAAAAATGTGCGCCTTTTTTTCCCGGATTGTACTTTTCTAAAACTTTCTTTTTCTGTACTGCCGCTGACACGGAGGTGCGAAGTATCGCACGGTCAGAGCCTTCCAAAAGAATGAAATATTTTTCTCTCATTGCCTCTGCCTCCTCTTCAGTTCCTCTTGTGCCTGTTGCCTGTTTGCAAAAAACAATATATTATGGTGACGGTTTCTTACCATGTATCTGTTGCCAGTCAGGATATCTTTGACATGTATTTTTGCGTCATTATTGCCAATAAACTCCACCTTTTCGACTCTGCAACAAAGTGGTTTCTGAAAAATTAACAGTTGTGCGCCTATGAGATAAATCCTATCTCCCGGCTGTACATTGCTTAATAGCAACAGGCCCAAATTCGGCATATCTTCTACAACGTTGCATTGCAAGCATGTTGTCTTCGTAATAATCAACAATTCGTTTTAAGCGTTTGTATTCTTTAATCGGATTTTTCAAACGGGATTCCCCTTTCGTCAAAATAACCATTCCGTGCAAGGTCATTTGCTACTGTCACGTCAATCGATGTAATTGCATTAAACATACATGCTAGCAAATAACTTTGTATTTTTTTTTGACTTTCTTTTTGTTTGCCAAAAAAGAAAGCACCACATACTTCATATGCGTCAAATCCAACATTAGCAGTCTAGATTTGACAATGCCTGCAGGAATCATATCACCGCTTATTAGCACAGTCTGCTTGCTAGTCATCAAAGTAGTCACTGCAATCTCAACGCATTGGTCTAACACAGCCAGTGCCGATTCATTTTTTCAAAATCACATCTTATCAAATCATAGCTTATCTGTTCAGCAAATAAATCTATACACTTATCTCTTGCCAAATGATTAGATGAGATAGGATTTTGAAATAATAATCTTCTGTTAGTAGTCTCTGTATTTGTCTCACGTTTTTCCGGGAGAGGTGTCCCGAAATTTCGTGATAGCCTCTCCCGTTTTTTTTCGTGATAGGGTGGCGCAGTTATCAACACTATCAACATTCTTTTCCAAATGTTCTCGTTCTACTTTCTCATCAACAGCTGCCACTTGCGGACTGCTGCCTTTACTTTTTTGCTTTTTATCCTCGTTATCATCAGAATGTGGATAGGTCAATTCTCTCAATTTGTCCACATTCAAGTGAATAAAAAGAACATTGTTGCAGCGCACACCATTTTGAAAAACGGTACGAAATTCGCGCTTAACAACGCCTAATTTTTCCAGCACAACAATAGCGTCCGTCACTTGACGCTTTGTTACCTGGTAGTATTCAGCAAGGTCTTTATAACTTTTTTGTAAAACATCTTGCCTAAATTTGGTCTTGTAGCCAAGAAATTCACCGGTCTTTTCGTCTCGGCATTCAACCGGACGATACCAATAAACGACTTCGGACAGTATCATTATGGCAAGCATATATGTGCGCCCTTGTCGTTTACTATTGTTTTAAACCATACAGACGGTATTACATTACCGGTGATGTTCAGCTCGGCTACAGCATCAGACATTTTGTTCCCAGTGCTGCAATTCATAGCTGTCTCCTTTATGTTTACGAAATTACGGTAAATGTGATATCCTGCTCAATATGTAACTCTTGGATTGCATCTTTCAGGTATGATGCAACCAATTCATGGCTTCCAATTTCCAAGCTCCGCCGTCCGCTTCAAACAGAGCAAACTGAGGCTCTCTCGCATCGTCGCGCGCTCTAAATATAAAGTCAGAATTAGGCTGTTCGACCTCCAAAAACGTCCTATACGGTGCAAGACGAACCGGATTTGGAATGATTGCCTCTGCCTTGCTTGTGCATGTTTGCTGAATTGTGGCTTTCTGACTCACTCCGTCATCACCATACTTAGCGATGGTTCCAGTCTCAATTGTCCCGGCATATTTCAAAATCTGCTCTTTATCATCATTATCCATGAATTTTGACATAACATTTATGACAAAAGATTCTGCCGGATAATATGTGTCGAACGTAAACTGTGGCAACATTGCATTGACTTCCACCAGTTTTCGCGGCATCTGTCTACATCCATTTCGGACATCAAAACGACTTTTGTTGGACTTTGTACATGAATCAACATATGTTTGTCCATCTTGTCCGTATTTGATTTAATGTATCCAACTAAACTGTCCAGCGTACACATTTGTAACGCGTTCGCCTTTAGTAGTTCATGATGAATGCGATACATTGGCTTGTCCGCCCATTTTTCGCCTTCATGCTCTGCATAATTTGGCTGCGATAAACCAACTACATACTCAATTGCTTCTTTAATTCCTTCCATTTTCCTATCCTCCTAAATCAATTTAATGACACAACTTTCTTTTCTGGATGACTTGGCAACTTCGTTTGTCCTCGAAGCTGTGAGCCATATTCCTCGGCCGATACCGTGCCATCTTCTAAATCTTTAAACACTCCAAATGATGTAACTACTGGCTGTACAGGAGCCAACTTCGTTTTAACCGATATCGTACACTTGACATCGTCACGTGTTTCGTTCTGCGTAAATGTCAACTGACACTGAATATTACGCTTGTCCTTAAACGGAGTGTTTGGGTCCGTTAAGTTTTCCAACACCTTTGCAAAGGCTTCCGAAAACTTTTCCTGCAATGCGCCATTTGCGATTTTGGATAAATCCATGCTCGATTTTTTCATTGCAAGCACCTCCTTTCAATCAATTAATTTAGCATTCATTGCCAATGGAATGCAGGGGAATCGAACCCCTAACTATCCGAAAAAAATCGGCTACTCACCTATGAGTTGACATTCCTTAGTAGTGGGGCTGGGTACGTGTCAGCTTGTCCACTACTCCGGCAAATCATTATTATTGACCACCTAATCACCGGAAAGGTCACTTGTCTTGAGTTCGCCCATAATGGGCGAAATGGCACTGTTGGATTCGAACCAATGCATTTCCATACAAATCAGTGCCGTGTTTAGTTATTTAATTTTCATTTCAGTATTACTATTATTCTTCACTCACAATCTCATAAATAAAATCATCGTGATATTCACCATTCTTATCCTTAATTGAATCTTTCAAAATATGTTTTGTCCCATTATGTCTTTTAATAAAGTTATCGTAACCTCTACAAGCAGGATTACCACCAACAGCTCGCCATTCAACTCTATGCAATGTTTTAATCAATTCTTCTAATTTGTCGAATACGTCCCTACCAACCAAGATATTTCCTCTGTCAAATGAAAATAATCCAAAGTTATACGCTTTAGACGCATACCAATCAACGGAATATCCTAAGTAGCCAATTAGCTTTTCGTTCTTATCAACTATTGCATATTGGAATTGACTCTCATTTTGACATTCTGCAATTTCAGGACTCCAATTGCACATACAACCTGTTTCGTACATCATACCTGTTGTATAGTAATATTTTTGAAATTCTTTCTTGATCTGTTCTTTATATAAAATTGCAGGTACTAACACTTAATCACCTCTTTTCAATAATCCAAGTGCAACTTTCCGCAGTTGCTTTTTGGTATTGCAACTCTTGCGCATTGCTTTTCTGCTATACTTCTATTTTCCCCGACATCAATTCCGGCAGCAACGCATCCCGCAGCTCTGCCAGATATCTATTCTCTTCTTGATTTAGATAAAAAAATGTGTTGCTTCAACTGTTCAAAATCAAGACCAAAATACTTGATAAAATATCTTTGCTATTATTTTCAAATCTGATTTCGTTCTTTTTCTTTGACGTCATAAAATAGTTTTGCTCTACAAGTGCACTAGCGCCTAATTTCTGCAACAATTCGTTTAACCCACTGATCTCTTGTTCTGCTTTGTATAGTTCAACATCAAAGCCTAATGATTTAGCCAGACTTTCGTTGATTGTAAGTTTGCAAGCATTTTTTCAGCAACTATCCTGTTTATGTCATTTACGATATCTGAATAATCTCTATGTACTGGGATGTTGTTTACATCAATTTCAAAATAGCAACTCGCATCAAGCCGGTAGTTGTGCGTTGATATATCTCTGGCTGATACACATACAGAAAAATCTTTTTCCGTCTTTTGATTCTCTATTGCATAGGTTATTTTTTGCATGTTTTCATCTGAAAAAACATTTACATTCTTTTTGTAAACTCTATTCGTATGTGCTTTTGAGCCATATTGCCCCCTTTGCTCTCTTGCTTCCGTTTCGCAAATATTTCTTGCATCAACAATTTCTGTTTTTGTAGTGCTTTTTTCTTATTAAATACAATAATGCAAGTCGCTATGCTCGTCGCTTCAAACATGTTTTGTGGACACATAATTACGGATTCCACTAGGTTTTTATCCACAAGGTGTTTTCTTATCGCAGACTCTTTTTTTATTTGTTGTATTCAAAACACTACAAGGCAGCAAAAACACGGCTTTGCCATCAATCATTGAGAGTGCTGTAAGAATAAACGCAAAATTCGCATTTCCTTCTGGTGGCACTTCGCACTCACAAAACCGCGGCTGTATCTGTGCAAATGGCGGAATATCCCACTTCACGTTATACGGTGGATTTGATATTAAAGATATCCCTTCCAGTTCCGCAGTATAGTTTTCTATCTCTAAATGTTCCATAAATTTTACCCTGGTATATTTTGTATGTATGATACGTTTCTTGCCACAAAACATTGGAATGTAGCACAATACAGTCAATATTCCTGAGTGCCATATTAAAAAGCAGAAACGGCAGCACTGTTTCGTCAAATTCATAAAGTATAAATTTTGAATCATGATTAAGATTCCACCTTTGAATCGCTAACGCTCCACTTCCTGCACACATATCAATAATTGTGTCATTGTCTCCCACAAGTTTACTAATAAGCTCGGCGAGGCTTTTAGGCGTATAGTCCTGCATTTTCTCTTTTCTGTCCGCATAGTAATATTGGAAAATCTTTTGAAGCCAGTCCGTGGACAAATCTCCTACCAGCGAATGAAATTGTGAATATTTTTTTACGTCATTATTTTTTACACATTCAAATAATTTTGATTGCAGGTCTTTAATATCTGAAATTTCAAATATACACAGTGTTTGCTCGCACAATTCTTTTAACTCCAATGTCTACTCCTTTCAAAGATTACTTGGTGATTTGATATGCAGCCATTTCTTTAATACTCTTGTTTGGTATTCTTGGATTTACTCCTTTCCCGGCTTTTCGCACCTCTCAAATTCAATTACCCATACATAAGGATTTGCGAGCCATCCATATACATCAAGGTCTGATTTCTTGATGGTGGAATTCCACAAAAAAAAAGCAAATTCAGAAACATAATCATAACCACAGTCTAAGTTATATTTGTCAATAAATATTCCCTCTGATATAGCCTGTTCCTCTGTAATATCCTGCAAATGCTCCGCTCTAACTTCCGTTACCTTTAGCCAAATCCGAGCAGCTTCTTTCGGCATGTGGATGGACGGGTGCCATGTACAAAAAGAAATTATTATCATCAGCCTTGTAATAATATTTTTCTTTTTCATCCCCATAAGAACCCTTGCACCATGTCTCACGAACATACAGAATGTCTCCCGGTTGGTATGGTGGAATATAAGGGCAGAGCCTTTCAGTCCCCCGAGGTTTTGTGATATAACCATTTGGGTGTACCTCAAATGGCTGTTTAATACTCTTCGTGTACAAGTCTTTCTTCCTTCCAAAAGAGCCATTACCATTTCTGTATTAAATAATATTGGGCGTTCTCTCATGAGTTTCCTCCTCTATCGCCATGCTGGCGGCAATCTCTGCATAAGTAAATGCCTCCTTATGTAACCCAAAACGGCACAAAGCATGATGCGAATACAATTGCAAAATCTGTATTGGTACCATCATTAATGATTTGCCATCTATTTTTTTTCTCTGGATTTCCTTTGTATATCCGAACAATATCTCCAACATGCAAATTCAACCCTTTCGCCGTCACATTTTTAGCTAAAAAAATAGGCATTTCTTCCTTTTCTGCTTTAACTCTCCTCATGTCTTTCCGTCCTTTCCAATTCTTTTTTGTAACAAACCAATGCATCATATAAGACCTGATATTTCTTTTTTGCGGACATTGTTTGTCTCCACAATCAAGAAATCTCTATATTTTCGAATTTCTTGCATCAAGATATCCTTCTTGGATGGTTCCTCTAACACATTATCCTGACTATCATCTTCTTCACTATCCTGCTTAATTTCCTCACCTATGTGGAATTCAACCGAAACACTTTCCTCCTCTGGCTCCGGCGTTTCTTCCACAAAAAAGAAATCTTTGGCTCTTTTCGCTCCTTAACCATTGCCCGGACATCATTGGATAGCAAATGCTTATCCTGTATTACTTCACTCTGTTCTTCCTCGGGAAGTTTTGACGTTTCATAAGCCTTTGAAAAGTTCATTTCGCCGTTTTTCAACGCTTCTTTCCCATCATCCGACAGATGTGCACTCACCTGATTGACCTGCGCCATTTTTGTCGGCGAGATTTGCAACCGTTCCGCCACATAGTCTCTCTTTCGTCCGGTTATTTTTTAGCTTTCCTGCTTCAATAGCTTTGTCTGTCCAATAATTCAGCTTTTCAGCCTGCTCCAACAGTGTGGCGTCATCCATCCGGCGTGTAAACGCATTCGCCGAAATAAGAGTGAGCATGAATTCTATTTGGTCCATTTCCTTTGCAAAACACCACGCTTTTCTCTTATGCCCTCGCTCATTATTGAGCATAATGGCAGCTCTCCGCCGATGTCCTGCTGCCAACTTGTATTCACCATCCACACGACCAATCAAAAGAGGCTGCAACTGACCGCGTTCTAACATATCATCAGCCAATTCCTCAATTTCTGTCAGCGGATAAAAATTCTCCTCGGCAGGAACAATATGCTCCACATCCAAATAGATTTCTTTGTATTCACTTGTATCAACAATCGAAAGCCTTGAAGAGTCATTTAGTTTTGCAGACATGCTAATTCTTGGCATGCGCAAACACCTCCTCTCTAACCGCCTTCGGCAAAGTATTCAAATACTCTTTTTATGAAAATCTTATAATCAATTGCCGCAGCCGAACGAGGGCTAACGGTGATTAACCCCGCCCGCTTTTCAAACGTCCAGCGGTCAACCATCTTGCTTGATCGAATTCTTGTATCAAACACATCGTATTTACTGCGCCGCAGCACAGTATCACCTGCCACCATATCTTTGCGATACATCGTGACCAGACATTTAGGACTTGATAGTTGCGGATTAAATGACCGCATGTCCGTAGTAATTTCAACCAAATCCTGCATGCCGTCCAAGGAGTTCTTGTCTATCTTAATAGGCACAATTAAATCATCTGCACATACGATTGCATTTAAAATATTTAATCCAACTCCCGGTGGATTATCGATGATACAGAAATCATAATCGTCTTGTACCTGCTCCAGCGCCGACCGCAGTGCTGTGATTTGGTCACGTGACTCATCCTTCGATAAGTTTGTTAAGGCAACATCCATGTTCATGTTGGACGGAAGCACGTCCAATGTTAATCCAGGTACATTTGCGCTCCTGATTATGTCTTTTGTACAGCTCGCACAATTCCAATACAGATCGGCAATCGATGACTTATCGTAATCATGCAAGTCAAAATATCTCGTGGTATTGGCTTGTACATCATTATCAACCAACAACACGCGCTGGTTATAAAGTTTTGCCAAAATAGTAGCCATGTTAATGGCTGTGGTCGTCTTCCCGACGCCACCTTTCAAGTTTGTTAGCGATATCATACGCATATCCTTCATCCTCCTAAGCATTTAATCCCGACTTGCTCTGTCGGTTGCCGGACGTGGACTACATTTATTGTAGCCGCATCCAGAACATCTTGTTACTGGCGTGACCGACCAAAAGTCTTGCCACACCTGGGACACGATACAACAAAGAAAGGGGATGTTATCTCTATCCCCGAATTTGGATAATATTTTGGAAACTCTCTGTTCATAACGCGCTCCTTTTTTATTGATAACACTGCTGACAGGCATTTATAGTTATTGTTTCCGTGATACTTAATAGCAACATCAGCAGTGTTATTGTTGTAGCGAAAAGAGGACAGACATACAAATGACTCAGCATCAGAAAAAAACAATTTAGGGGGATAAAATTCATCTGTCCTCTTTCTGCTTCCGTGTAAGAAAGCTCTGCCAACCATATGCTCACTGACAGGTATGCGTAAGGTTAGCAGAAATGCCTATTCCGGATTCGAACCAGTACAGTCCCACTGACTAATAGGCAGGGGTATACTCAACTTTTTTATCTATCTTTGAAGAAGTCGTTTTAACCGGACGATACCCCATCGCCTGAACAAATCGACTATATAATTTCTTTCGCTCTTCATCTGTTGGAAAGCGTTCTTCCCCATTAATTCTGTATACAAACTTCATCCCATATCCTCCTTGCTTCTATCTGATTTCAATGTATGTTCGGTGCCTTGTACCATATCCACCTTGTACAAAGGTCAAAATTTTTGCTATACTAAAAAGGCATAAAAAATTAAACATTGCTTGTGTATTTTTTAGCCGATGTCAGATTCTGACACAATGGGGAGCACTTGTTGCCGCAGTTCTCCTTCTTTTTGGGTCCGATTGCCGTCGGACCCATTTTTACGAATTGCCGTTCGTATCTAAATTCCGATGTTGCCGCATCGGTTCTTATTTTGTTCTTAAGCTTGCCAATGGTAAGCCTTTAACTTGTTTCTGCTCCGCTTCGAGCAGCATATTGACTTCCGATTCCAAAGCACCACAGAAATATATTGCTTCATCTAAAGATATCTTTGGATTCAACTTTAAGATGTAATCCAAAACTCCATCTACTGTTTTTCGATATGTTTCCTCATCCATTTTTAGATGAGTTTTAAATTGTTTTGCTCTATCTTCATGGTATCCCACTTTTCTCACCTCACATTTTAATTCTTCATGACTATCTTGAGCCATGTCACCATTGTGGTTATAAAACTTTTGGAACTAATTTATTATGAGAAGCGATGTCTGCTTAGGATATCGCTTCTTTTCTCATACTGCGCTCTACCTGTTCAGAAAAGTTATCCATAATACATCTTAGTTTAGATAACATGTTATCCTCTACTGGAATGTCTTCAATGCGCATAATCAAAACTACCTGCCCGCTTTTTTCATTTGCGATTTCTGAATGTAAAACAATGCAATCATTCTTTCTCTGCATGTCTTTCACCTCCTCAGTGTCAGATTCTGACACAATCAACTTACTTTTGTTGCGTCTTTAGAGGCACTACAAGCAAGATACCCCTGAATGATTAGACAAATGTCACGCTGTTCCTCTTCCGGACGACTTTGTACCTTTCTCTCGCAAGTCTTTCGAACTGGTTGAGATTATGTTCCATCTGTTCACACTGCATATCAGCACCTCCTTTAAACTTTGCTTTTAAATTGCTTTTTTGTTTCTCTGTTTACAATATATTACACATTGAATACATTGTCAACAACTTTTTGTTTTCTTTGTGTATTTTTTTATTGACCATTGTTTTCCTTTGTGCTATTGTTATTTTTGAAAGGAAGGTGATTCAGTGAACGAACGGATAAAATAATCAGAAATAAACTAAATCTTACATTGGATAAATTTGGTCAACGTATTGGTGTAACTAGAGCAGCTATTTCCAACATAGAGACAGGAAACAGAAAAGTTACTGAACAAATGTGTCGGTCAATTTGCCGAGAATTTAATGTCCGAGAAGAATGGCTTAGAAATGGTACCGGAGAAATTTTCGAAGAACTAACTAACGAGGAAAAGTAGCATCCATCCTTGGAAAGATATTTACCGATAAGGATAGCGACATATACGATTTCAAAATGGCAGTGTTCCGAGAACTTGGTAAACTTGAACAAAAGGACTGGGTGGTAATACAAAAACTTGTTGACGGAATAACCAAGGAGTAGATATTTTTTCTGCTCCTTTTTTGACATATTCCTTGTTGTGTGGTAACATAAACACATTAAAGCACAAAAAAGGATGGAGGAATTTTATGAATAATTCAAGACCAAAAACACAAAGAGACTACTAATTTTTTAGCATTATTATCAGTGATTCTATTCGTCGTTGTTATAAAAAAACAGCTCCAACAACGACGAGGATTTGGCATCAAGCAGCACAGTATCAGAGCAAACAGATGAGCCAGTTGCTTCTCTAGAAGTTACACCAGAGCCAAAATTAGTAAAACTCACTGCAAGTTATGATGGTTCTACAAAATCTGGAATACGTTTAGATGAAGACAACAAAGACATATCTGTTACTGCAGAATATGATGATGGTACAACAGAAGATATTTATGATTATGAAATTGAGAATCCGGCAAAATTAAAAGCAGGAAAATCAAGCACAATTAACATTTCATATCTTGATGCCAGTTGTAAACTAAGTGTCAAGTGTTCAACCCTATCTGCTAAACAATATAAGAAAAAAGTGTAAAAAGATACCTTATAAAAAACTCGCTAGAACTCCTGATAAATATGAAGGCAAAAAGGTGAAATTTACAGGAAAAGTGATCCAAACAATGGAAAGTACATATTCTAATTCCTATAGAATAGAAGTCACAAGAGGTTCCTACGGTATTTGGAATGATGTTGTATATGTAACATATTATGGCAATTCCAGTAAACGTATTTTAGAAAATGATATAGTTACTTTTTATGGCAAGTATGATGGATTATACTCTTACGAATCTGTATTAGGCGCATCAATTACTGTTCCTAGCGTTGAAGCTAAGTATATAGTCCTTAACAAGTAACTGTAACGAGAAGGCGCTAAAAAAGAATCCTCAGGAGAAATTTATTTATGAACAATGAACCGAAAACATAATGGAGCTACAGAAGAGGCATTAACTGACGACATCGTTCGCGCTGTGTGGAACATCGCTGCGAATGTAGCAACCATAAAGAGTATCGCACTTTTCATGTTCGTTCTGGTTGTAGTCAGCAGCGTGGTTGCTATCTTAGCTCTCGCCAGCGGTCTTCACTAGCATAAAGAAGCCAGAAGAAAGGCATTTGGAATATGGTGCCTTTCTTCTTTTTTTTTGACGGAAAATAGTCTCTTTTTTTACTTTATCCCTTTTATGAACTGAATAATAATTTTTAAAACCCGAACATCACAAATGGAACAGACTTGCTCAATCACTTGGTTTTGTAACTTTTGTAATCCAATATTTTCTCCCCTTTATCTTATCTTCCTTGATTTACCAACTGGTATACATATTATACCAACTTCGCCAGAAAAAGGAAGTAACTTACACGTTTTGACACGATATGTGAACAATCTTTAGAGATTTTGCATTTTTGAAATAACTTCTTGCAAATACTTTCGAGAAATATTTATTACACTCCCGTCATATAACCTTACCGCTTTTGTCGTGTATGAATTTATGTATCTCGTATTTACAAGATAACTTTTATTAGTTCGTACAAAACGGCCTTTTAATTTATCAATTTGATGCTCTATATCATCCAGACGGCCGCGAAATGTAGCGACATCATCCTTGCCAACCACGTCTATGTATGGGCGTCTCGATTCGAAGTACACTATGTCGCTCAATTTTCGCTTGTAATGTACTTTATTTTTGCTAAATACAAAAACTTTATCTTCTGTGTTCCACTTTCTTATCCGCTGAATAGCTTCCATCACAGCTTTAATTACTCTCTCGCTGACAATAGGTTTGTTTATATATCGAAATGGTTCAAAATTTAAAAGCTGCCTTTCATAACCTGCGTTTCCCGTCATAAAAATAACAGTAATATCCGGATATATGCCCTTAATTCGATTAGATATCTCCATCCCATTCAGCACGTCTCCAACTTGTTCAGACTCAACCAACTGTATATCCATGATTAATATATCATATTTTTCTTTCATCGCCTGCTGCAACAACGCCATACCATCAATAAAGCAATCTATTTTTAGTTTCTCTCCAAAATTATGACTTTCTAAATCTGACTTTACTGCCAAGCAAATTATTGACACATCATCACAGATGGCAATTCTTATCATAAAAATCTAGCCCCTCTCCATCAAAGATTACTTTTTATTGTATATTCTTTGATGGAGAGGGGCTAGTGGTAAATACTGGAAACCATATTTATTTATGTAATATTTGCGGATTTGCTGTAAATATATTGATACCATCTATCGACATAAAATCGGCATCATCTGTTACAATATTTAAATTCTTATTTTTCTTATAATAATCTAAAATCACATAATCAAAAACATCGCATTTATGTTCATGTAATTTACCAACAAAATTATCAATTGTAATTCTTTCCATTGCAAATTCTAACACTTTACAAGTCGCATAAACATTATTAATAGAAACTGTCATTTGCCTTTTCAAATTTGCTCTCTCAGTTTCCATATTTCTCAAATCTTTAATATTATACTTTATCTCACTATTTAACTTCTGATATATTTCATACTCATGTTTTTCTATAATATTCAAAAATTCAGAAACATTATATATGCTTGTAACAATAGTATTTCCATTTTGTACAAGCCTATCAACAAAATTGTAATAAACCTCTATTTCCGATACTCTATTTGGATTTACATTCATACCATACCTTGGATAACAATACCAATATAGAGCATTTGTATCCAAACAATATATAGTTTTATTATTCATTGGCATATAGCTATGGATATCTTTTATCACTTTTAACACTCTACTTTCTTTGGCGCCTGATTAACAATTTTCTCAATTTCTCCTTGAAATTCTGGATTCTGATATAACAATAAAGCATTCTCCATTGAAGATTCAAATGTATCTCGTCCTATTTTCGAAATATTCCTCAATTCAATCGAAAAAATTCTCTCAAAGCCATATATAATAGCTAATGCTGAAAAACTATTATTAAAAAGGCGATGCAAAACGTGATATTTCCGAAAAATCTACAATAATTTGTTCCTCATTTTCAAGCAAAGGCTGCAAAACTTCCTTAAATTCTATACCCTTTCCTTTTGAAGCCGCTTCTTCTGTATAATCACGTAAATTTAAAATTTTCATGATGATCCTCCTTACTATTTTCTATTAACATATATATGCTCTTTATCTTGATTGATTGTCATACACACTAGCGTACCTAATGATTTCCATGGAAATTCTTCCAATACTTCCTGCCTGTTAGCTGTATAATCATAATAAACACCACTACTCAGTATCGTCAATCTTCCTGCATTAACAGCCACAAATTTCTTTAGGTCTGCTAATCCTACGCCTCTAGGAACACCTAACTCAAATTGCCTCGTGGAGTTTCCACTAACCAATGCCCAATTCAGAGCATCCATATTTGACATATTTCCATCAACCTTATTTTTAACCAAATCCGGAATCCCTATTCCCGTATCATAAATCGAAAAAGACCAAACATTGCTTTTTAGGCATCCAATGTCCACATGCATATACACCATGCTTTTCTTGTGAATGATCCTTTGCATTTACAAACAACTCATATATATTTCGAAATAAAGTCTGTCGTGCCTCTTCTGAAATTTTGATTTTTGAAAGTGCTATTATCGTATCTATGTAATCCATTAACTGGTTATCATGCATGTCCACTCTCCAAAAGAGGAAGTGCATTTTGATTTGTATTTATATGCTTATCCCGATGCATCAAATAATCATACAAACCTGATTTGTCGAAATATTGATATGTTGCCTTTTCTAGATTGAATTGATATGTTATCTGTTTTCCTATTCCTTTGCATATGGCATTCATTGCTCCAATAAAAGAAGTGAACACAGCATGACTAAAATTGCATTTCGAGAAATCCCAAACAATCTTACTGTCTTCACAATGTAATGTGTCATATTGCAATTTTGAAAGAAAGGAAAATGAATCAATATCATTATTCAAATCTGTAATTGGAAAAATATATTCCATAAAACCAAAAAACTCCTATTACGTTTTATACCTATTATACTGTCAGTATTACAAATCTGTCAATAATAATATTATAATCTTTCACAATTAATGATACTATTATCTTTTTACAATTGACAACCTTGGTAAAAAATGTATCGTATATAAAAAGGGGGATTTAAAAATGACATTTGGGGCAGCTTATATACGTGTATCGACAGATCACCAGGATGAATATAGTCCGGATGCACAACGTCGGTGTATTTTAGACTACGCAAAGAAAAATGGTATCGTAATTAACAAAGAACACATCTTTGCCGATATCGGCATTTCCGGAACAAAGGCGGACAAACGTGAGGCATTTCAAAAATAATTGCTCTTGCAAAAAGCAAAGAACATCCAATCGACACTATCCTCGTTTGGAAATTTAGTCGATTCGCACGGAACCAAGAGGAAAGCATTCTTTACAAATCGCTTTTAAGCCGTAGTAATGTCTCAGTTATTAGCGTTTCGGAACCAATTAATGAAGGACCTTTTGGAAAACTAATCGAACGTATACTAGAATGGATGGATGAATATTATTCCATTCGATTATCTGGCGAAGTAAAACGAGGCATGATGCAAAAAGGCATTAGCTGGTGGATACAATAGCAAAATTCCTTATGGCTATGCAATGAACGAAAACAAGATTCCTACCATCGTGCCAGAACAAGCTAAAGTTGTTCAAATAATTTTTGACCAGTACGTAAATCAGCATGAAAGCATTTCCAATATTGCTCTGATGCTTAATAAGACTGGCTATCGAACTGCCAGAGGCAATAAATTTGAAAGGCGCGTTATACACTATATTTTGCAAAATCCGTTTTATATCGGTCAAATTCGTTGGAATTACGCCCGCGAGCAAGAGGCAAGAAAAAAGATGGTGACATAATTATCCGGGACGGCAAACATGAACCATTAATATCCGTAGAAATGTTTGAAAAGGCGCAGGAACTTATAAAAATAGCATATGAGACATACCACGGAACTGTACGACGTGTGCCAAGTGCTGCGGCAAAGCATTGGTTAAGTGGCGTTTTGAAATGCCCAACCTGCGGATCATCTCTATCGTTTTGCAGAGGCCAAATTCCGCATTTCAAGTGTTGGAAGTACAACAAGGGAACGTGTAGCACGTCAAATTACTTAAATGCGAAAAAAGCAGAACAATATGTCTTAGAGGGTTTGAAAAATTTGTTGCTTGCTGATAAAATTGATTATGAAAAGATTCCGGCAAACACACTTGAAACAAACACAAAATTACTTCAAGATGAACTTCGCGACTTGGACAAAAAAAATGGAACGTATCAAGATGGCCTACATCGATGGTATTGACAGTTTGGATGAGTACAAATCCAGCAAAAAATAATTGACCGTAAGCGACGCGAGATTGAAAAACAGTTGGTACCCAAAAAGTATGAAAGATAAACAACAGCCCAAACATACTATTCTTGACAGCATTAAAATTGTAATTGATACTCTTGAAAGTGACTGCGAGCCTGCAAAAAATCAGAAGCAATTCGGTCGATTTGTCATAAAATTGAGTATAATAAAGAAAATGATACTTTGTACTTGGCTTTGTATATGGTTGAATAGTCCGAAATTTGGTTGTTTTTTATGCTATACACCTTGCAGAATACAGTTTAGCCAATGGGGTTCCAAGGCACTTGGCGACCAAGGGTACACAGTACCATTGAAATTCTCCGCAACTACTACGGCGATTCCATTTATATTAATTCCACCGATGAAATCTCCGGTATTCCATCCTCTTATCCCGGCTCGCCGCTCCGTGTAGGCGATTCCGGTGAAAAAAGTGCGCCAGATGCAGCGCCAGTTAAATGTTATATCGAACGCCTATCCGCTCATTCCAAAAATTGCAGAAGATGGCGTATTTGGTCCTGCTACAGAAGAAGCGGTTAAAACCTTTCAGCGAATTTTCGGTCTCACGCAGGATGGTATTGTCGGATTCCGCACGTGGTATAAAATTTCCGAAATTTATGTCGGTGTAAGCCGCATTGCCGAATTAGTATAATACGAAGGTTGCACCCCCTCGTTTCTTTCGATATAATATTATTAATGATTGAAACAGGGGGTTTTTATATGAAGAAAGACGGCTACTATTCATCCGGTGAGTTTGCCAAAATGGCAGACGTAACACTGCGGACCATCCGCTATTACGACAGACAGAATCTTTTAAAACCCTCTTATGTAAATGAACACGGGGCAAGATTTTATACTGACTCGGACTTTGTGAAACTGCAGCAAATTCTTCTGTTTAAGTTCCTTGGATTTTCTCTGTCCGAAATCCGCGACATGACATTAAACCACCCGGACCGGCACGTTCTTTTGGACTCTCTTGATATCCAGCTCAAACTGGTAAAAAGACCGCAGAGAGCAATTACAGTTGATGGAGCAGACCATCCAGACAACCGCCGACACCATCCGCCAGAAAAAAGAGGTGGACTGGAAACAGATGATGGATTTGATTCATATGACCTCCATGGAAAAAAGTTTAAAAACCAATATCTGGATGCCTCTAATATTAACGCCAGAATTCATCTGCACGAATTATACAGCACGAATAAAAAGGGCTGGTTTCCTTGGATTTTTGAACAATGCCCTTTTAAAAGGATATGAGTATTTTAGAAATTGGCTGCGGCGATGGCTCTTTCTGGACAACCAACGAGGATAAACTTCCCAGTCATCTTTCGGTTACTCTCACCGACATTTCAGAAGGAATGCTCCGCGACGCCAGAAGAAATCTCATGTCATGTTCCGACAGAGATTTTACCTATGTTGTGGCAGATGCTGCCCATCTGCCATTTGCAGATAACCGGTTTGATCTCATACTTGCCAACCATGTGTTATTCTATTTAGACAATCCGATGGATGCACTAAAAGAAATCAAACGCGTCTTAAAACCAAACGGCGTGCTTATTGCCAGCACATACGGCGAGCATCATATGGAAGAAGTCACAAGCCTCACCAGAGGATTTGACGAAAGAATCACCTTGTCTGCGGACAATTTATACCTTCATTTTGGAAAAGAAAATGGAGCCGCGATTCTATCTTCCTGCTTTCAAGACGTAACATGGATAAACTACGAAGATTCACTGTTTGTCACAGAGGCAGCTCCTTTGATTTCCTATATTTTATCCTGCCACGGAAATCAAAACCAGTATTTGGCATCGCGTTACCGTGATTTTGCCTCTTATATCGAAAAACAGGTTGCCGATGGATTTTCAATTACTAAGGATGCCGGTCTGTTTCGTGCCATAAAAATGGATTCAGACTGCTGATTTATCTATTTTTTTTTCAAATTATTAAAAAAGTTCTTGCAGGTGACGTTACGTCATGTTATATGATATAGATATCAAATAAAACGGAGGTCACTATGAAAGGGATTATTTTAGCAGGAGGTTCCGGCACTCGCCTGTATCCTCTCACAACTGTAACAAGCAAACAACTTTTACCAATTTATGATAAACCAATGATTTATTACCCGCTTTCCGTGCTTATGAATGCAGGCATCCGGGATATCCTCATTATTTCCACGCCGCAGGATACACCACGATTTGAAGAGCTCTTAAAGGATGGTTCCTCCTTTGGCATCCATTTATCTTATGCGGTACAGCCAAGTCCGGATGGTCTTGCACAGGCTTTTATCATCGGAGCAGATTTCATTGGCGATGACAGCGTAGCCATGGTTCTCGGTGATAATATTTTTGCCGGACATGGTTTGAAAAAAGCGGTTAAAGGAAGCCGCAGAAAATGCGGAAACCGGAAAAGGTGCAACCGTATTCGGCTATTATGTAGATGATCCGGAGCGTTTTGGTATTGTGGAATTTGACAAAGATGGAAAAGCTGTTTCGATTGAAGAAAAAACCGGAAGTGCCTAAAAGCAATTACTGCGTAACCGGACTTTATTTCTACGATAACAAAGTTGTGGAATACGCAAAAGGTCTAACACCAAGTGCCAGAGGCGAACTTGAAATCACAGACTTAAACCGCATTTATCTGGAAAACAATGCTTTAAATGTGGAATTACTCGGACAGGGCTTTACCTGGCTTGATACCGGAACTCACGAAAGCCTTGTAGATGCAACAAATTTTGTTAAAACCGTAGAAACTCACCAGCACAGAAAAATTGCATGTCTGGAAGAAATTGCATACTTAAACGGCTGGATAAGCAAAGAAGATGTAATGGCAGTCTATGAAGTATTAAAGAAAAATCAATATGGACAGTATTTAAAAGATGTATTAGACGGAAAATATCTTGATGTACTGCGCTAGAGAAAAGGAGAACATTATGACTATTATCGTTACCGGCGGTGCCGGATTTATTGGAAGCAATTTTATTTTTCATATGTTAAAGAAATACCCGGATTACCGCATCATCTGTTTAGACTGCTTGACTTATGCGGGAAATCTTTCCACACTCGCACCTGTAATGGATAACAAAAATTTTCGTTTTGTAAAAGAAAATATTACAAACCGCGAGGGTGTTTATCGGTTATTTGAGGAAGAAAAACCAGATATTGTCGTAAACTTTGCTGCAGAAAGCCATGTGGACCGCTCCATTGAAAATCCGGAGGTCTTTTGGATACCAACATCAAAGGAACCGCCGTTTTAATGGATGCCTGCCGCAAATATGGCATTACCCGATATCATCAGGTTTCCACTGATGAAGTTTACGGCGATTTACCACTCGACAGACCGGACTTATTTTTCACGGAGGAAACTCCTATTCACACGAGCAGTCCGTACAGTTCCTCAAAAGCAGCCGCTGACCTTTTGGTTTTAGCCTACCACCGCACCTACGATTTGCCGGTTACCATCAGCCGCTGCTCGAACAACTATGGACCTTATCATTTCCCGGAAAAGCTGATTCCGCTTATGATTGCCAATGCGTTAAATGACAAACCTCTCCCGGTCTACGGCAAAGGCGAAAATGTCCGTGACTGGCTCTATGTGGAGGACCACTGCAAAGCCATCGATTTGATTATCCACAAAGGAAGAATTGGTGAGGTTTATAACATTGGCGCCACAATGAAATGAAAAATATTGACATTGTAAAAATTATATGCAAAGAGTTACACAAAACCGGAAAGTCTGATTACCTATGTAACAGACCGTAAAGGACACGACATGCGCTACGCCATCGACCCAACAAAATACACAACGAACTTGGCTGGCTTCCGGAAACCAAATTTGCCGATGGAATTAAAAAGACCATTCAGTGGTATCTTGATAACAAAGACTGGTGGGAAGAAATTATTTCCGGCGAATACCAGAATTATTATGAAAAAATGTATGGCAATCGATAGGAGGTTTTCCAATGAAAATTCTTGTCACGGGAGTAAAAGGACAACTTGGCTTTGATGTCGTAAATGAGTTAGAAAAAAAGAGGGCACACTGCCATCGGCGTTGACATTGAAGAAATGGATATTACCAATAAGGAAAGTGTAAATACTGTAATCCATGGTACAAACCCAGACGGCGTGATTCACTGCGCTGCCTGGACTGCAGTGGATGCTGCCGAAGAGGAAGAAAACAAAGAAAAAGTCATGGCAGTCAATGCATCCGGCACACGCTATATCGCAGAAGTATGCAAAGATTTAGCCATCCCTATGATGTATATTTCCACCGATTATATCTTTGATGGACAAGGCAAAGCACCATGGACACCGGACCAGCAAAATTACGCACCACTGAATGTATACGGTGCATCAAAACTTGCCGGTGAACAAGCAGTAAAAGAACTCCTCTCCGATTATTTTATTGTCCGCATTGCATGGGTTTTTGGCACTCATGGAAACAATTTCATTAAAACCATGTTGAATGTCGGCAAAACACATGACACACTAACCGTAGTAGACGACCAGATTGGGACGCCAACTTACACCTTTGACTTAGCAAGACTCCTTGTTGATATGATAGAAACCAAGGAATACGGAATTTATCACGCAACAAACGAGGGCGGCTATATCAGCTGGTATGATTTTGCATGCGAAATCTTTCGTCAGGCTGCCGCGCTTGGATATAACTGCTATGATGAAAATCATCTGACTGTAAAACCGGTGACAACCAAAGAATACGGTGTATCGAAAGCAGTCCGTCCTTTCAACAGCAGGCTTGACAAAAGCAAACTTACCGCACATGGTTTTGTGCCGCTTCCGGATTGGAAAGATGCACTTAAAAGATACTTAAAACAAACAAATATTTAGGAGGTCTTCTCATGGGACAGATACAAGTAGAAAAAAAATGTAGGTGGAATCGAGGGACTCTGTGTCATCACACCAACTGTACACGGTGATGACCGCGGATATTTCATGGAAACCTATAACTTAAATGATATGAAAGAGGCAGGACTTGATTTGGACTTTGTTCAGGATAATCAGTCAAGTTCCGGCAAGGGTGTTTTGCGCGGACTTCATTATCAGAAAAATTTTCCACAGGGAAAACTCGTCCGTGTTATCCGCGGCTCAGTATTTGATGTTGCCGCCGATTTACGAAAAGGCAGTGAAACCTATGGCAAATGGTATGGACTTGAATTATCAGAGGAAAACAAAAAACAGTTTTATATTCCAAAGGGATTTGCTCATGGTTATCTCGTTCTTAGTGAATGGGCTGAATTTTGTTATAAATGCACCGACTTCTATCATCCGGGGATGATGGCGGACTTGTTTGGAATGATCCCGAAATCGGTATCACTTGGACCGGATGTCACGGGAAAATATCCGGGCAATGGCTCTTCTTCCGGTTACCGCATGAGTGATGGCACACCGTTAAACATCTTAGAACGCGACGAAAACTGGCCAACACTAGCAAAACTATAAGAATAAAAAGTAGAAATCTTCTCTGACACAAGAAGATTTCTACTTTTCTTTATGCAATCTTATAAAATCTATACCAACACTTTTGAAAGAAAATCTTTCAGTCTCGGATTCTTTGGATGATTAAAAAACTCCTCCGGCGTAGCTTCCTCTAAGATTTTTCCATCATCGATAAAATTACCCGGTTTGCTACTTCCTTGGCAAATCCCATCTCATGAGTGACAATCACCATCGTCATTCCTTCATCTGCAAGACTCTTCATCAGGTCCAAAACTTCACCAACCATCTCCGGGTCCAGTGCACTTGTCGGTTCATCAAACAAAATCACATCCGGATTCATTGCCAGTGAACGCACAATTGCTACACGCTGCTTTTGTCCACCGGATAAGGTAGAAGGATACACATCTGCTTTGTCCTGCATATTGATACGGGCAAGAAGTCCCATCGCCTGCTCGCGAATCTTTTTAACCTCTTCTTTGCGCTTTGCACCGTGCAGTCCCTTGCAGCGGACATGAACCGGTGCCAGCATAATATTTTCTAACACCGTTTTATTATTAAACAGATTAAAATGCTGGAAAACCATCCCCATATGGCGTCGATGCACATTAATATCTACATGCGGATCTGCAATATCTACATCATTGAAAATAATCTGCCCGCCTGTAGGGTCCTCCATACAGTTTAAGCAGCGCAGAAATGTACTTTTTCCGGAACCACTTGGTCCGATGACAACCACGATATCTCCCTTGTTGATGGTAATATCAATTCCGTTTAATACATCATGACTGCCAAAACTTTTTTTCAAATTAATTACGTCTATCACTTTTTCTCAGGCTCCTTTCCATGCATTTGATTCCGAGTGAAATGAGCAGCACCAGTGCAATATAAATCATTGCCATCACCAGATAAGGCACCATGAACTCGTAGCTGTTGCTGCCGATGTAGCTGAATGCCACATAAAGGTCGGCCGCACCGACAAAACTGACAACGGAAGTCTCTTTAATCAAGGCAATAAACTCATTTCCGAGTGTTGGCAGAATATTTTTACCGCCTGTGGAATCACAATTTTGCGCATTGTCGTCGCAAAACTAAGTCCCATCGCACGTCCGGCTTCCATCTGTCCGCCATCTACGGACAAAATACCGGCACGCATCATTTCTGAAATATAGGCACCACTATTCAAACCAAATACAAGCACAGATACCTGCACGCCCGTAAGTTTTACCCCAATAATCGGAAGTAATACATAATAGCAGACAAGCAGCTGCACTACCATCGGTGTTCCACGGAACAAACCAACGTAAAAAGAACAAAAACCATTCAAAATTCTTGGCAGTATCTTGTATTTTGGCACAACACGTACAGTCGCAATCAAAATACCAATAATAATACCAATCAAAAGACCGGCAATCGCAATAATCAATGTATTCTGCAAGCCTTCTATTACCTTCTGATATCCGTTCTGCTCAAAGAAAATTTGCTTAAACGCTTCTATCTTTAATCCAAAATTATCCATATCTACCTCGTAAAAAGCAGGTCCGTGTAGGTCACGAACCTGCTGACTATTACTGCATTTTGTTAATTGCTTCTGTAATGCACTTAGCAGGTGCAGAATCGATGACTACATAATTGATGTTACCATTAATCAAATCCTGTACTGCCAAAGAACCATTTTTATAACCGGTTGTGGTTACTTTGTAACCTTCGAAGCCCCAGCTCTTATCGCCTTCGCAGTAGAACTGACCGGTTGTACCGTTCTGTACACCAATCGTTACACTCTTATCTTTTGTTTTCAAAATCTTTTCAATTGCTGCCTTATCTTTGCATTTATCAAACTCTGTGCTGTCACCTTTGACAATCAGTCTCTGTGCTGCATTATAATAAGAATCTGTAAAGTTTACATATTTCTTTCTGTCTTCTTTAATCGTAAGACCTGTCATGGCAATATCACTCTTATGCTGTCCAACCGACAAGCAGACGGAATCAAATTCCATGTTCTGGATTACCAGTTCTTTGTTCAATTTTTTTTGCAAGTGCTGCCGCAATTTCCATATCAATACCATAGTAGCTGTCGCCCTTCATGTACTCAAATGGCTCAAAAGAAGCATTCGTTGCAACCAAAAGCTGGTCTTTCGATGTATCAAGTTTCTCGGATTTTACCGGTGTTGGATTTCCGCCACCAAAATATTTGTTACAGATTTCATCAAACGTTCCATTATCTTTAATCTCTTTGATAAAATCATTGACCTGTGTCAAAAGTTCCGGTTTGTTTTTATCTACACCAAACGCATACTCTTCACTAGTCAAGTCTACATCAATCACCTTAACGGCCTGCTGTTTTGTCTGGTTGTCGCTCTTCTTTGCGTCATTTCCGCTATCGGAACTGCCACATCCACATACAGCCACCGCCGTCATAATTACGGTAAGACCCATTGCTATTAACTTTTTCATTGTTATAATCCGCCTTTCTGCTTCGCGAAAGTCACCAATAGAATCATGAAAATATTAGTTTCTCTCGCTACGCTCGTTTCTATTTTCCCTTCCTCTTGATATTTGATATAATTCTTTTATAAGACTGACACACTACAGAACACGTGGGGGTAAGTGGCGGGGCTGTATAGCGGCGACCTCGCATATATATTTGTTGTCGGTCATCCGTTAAGGCATCAATGATTAGCGCATAACAGTAGCCCGCAAACTTATCTCTTCCAAAGTCGACTCGATTTTGCCGGATGACCAGTCACTGTCAATTTTATAACTATAAATCACCAGGAGGTAGTTTCATTGTCATTTAAAATTTTTAAGTTCAACTGTTGTGGACTTGATGTCCACAAAACATGGATCTATGCCTGTATCGGCATTACGGATTCCTTTAAACGTACAGAGTATAAACAAGCCCGCTTCTCTTCCTTTACCAAAGGATTGCAGGAATTGTGTCTTTGGCTTGCTAAATACAATTGTATTGATGTTTGTATGGAATCTACCGGTAAGTATTGGATCCCTGTTTTTAATGTCTTAGAGAAAAATAACATCTTTGTTACTCTTTCTCACCCCAAATATACCAAGCCTCAAAAGGCAACAAGACGGATCGCAAGGATGCCAAGATGGATCTGTGATCTATATATGTGTGGAATGGTAAAACCTTCCTTTATTCCACCTGCTGACATCCGTCAATTAAGAGATTTAGTAAGATACCGTTTCAAACTCACTTGTATGATTACCGGTGAGAAGAACCGTGCTCATAACTGTCTTACTGTATCAAACTTAAAATTGATGATGTCTTTTCTGATATATTTGGCAAAT
>VOFG01000746.1_pt1 | contig 26061 bp, 29 predicted proteins | sample 5384171 | NCBI WGS metagenome assembly VOFG01 (sample SAMN12384726, study PRJNA508395) | human gut metagenome | isolation source: healthy gut F | host: Homo sapiens | reverse complement strand
AAAAGGCATCGCTGCCGTTATACCATAATTTTCCGCCATTTCCTTGCTGATGGCCACGCGGGCTTCCTTTACATTCACTATCACATTGCCGCCCAGGGTGTTTACCACGGTCACTTCACCGCCCACCACAAAGCCCAGATTCTCCAAATGGCGTTTTACCTCCGGGCTGCCGCCAATGCGCTTGATGATATTTTCTTCCCCTACCTGCGCCAGGCTTAAAGGCATCATTTGTTTGTCCTCCGTTCCTCAGCCGGTGTCTTTCTTTTGGCTGATGTCACTTTGCAGTTAGCGCTTGCTAACCATGCATTATAATACAAAAACCGCCCTCTCTTGTCAATGGATTTTTCTCAAAAAAAATTCTCCTCCCGCATTTTCGGCAGTCCTGCCATCAGGTTAGCCTTGGCTAACAAAAAACTTGTGCAGTTTGCCAAGGCTAACTCGTCATTTCCCCCGCCGCATTACAGTATTGCTCCTTTTTTATGGAGAATTTCCCCCACAGCCTTGCACTTTGCCCCAAAAATGTGTAAACTATACTCGTAAGGTCTTATTTGCGGCCCATCCATCTCTTATTATGTAAGGAGTATTCTATGCTGGAATTGCAACACATCAGCTACGAAACCGAAGAAAACCGTGAAATACTGCACGATATCAGCCTGACGATCCAGGACCGCTTTGTGGCCATCACCGGCCCCAATGGCGGCGGTAAATCCACCCTGGCCAAAATCATTGCCGGTATCTATACCCCCACCTCCGGCCGCATTCTGCTGGATGGCGAGGACATCACCACCCTTTCCATCACCGAACGCGCCCGCCGGGGCATCAGCTATGCCTTTCAGCAGCCGGTGCGCTTTAAGGGCCTACGGGTCGGCGACCTGATGAACCTGGCCGCCGGAAAGGACGCCAATATCGCCGAAGTCTGCGCCTACCTCAGCGAGGTTGGTCTTTGCGCCCGGGATTATATCGACCGTGAGTTGGACGCCAGCCTCTCCGGCGGTGAATTAAAGCGCATCGAGATCGCTATGGTACTGGCACGCGGCACCGCCCTTTCGGTCTTTGATGAGCCGGAAGCCGGCATCGATCTCTGGAGCTTTCAGAATCTCATCCGTGTCTTTGAAAAGATGTACGAGCAGACCCGCGGCAGCATCCTCATTATCAGTCACCAGGAGCGTATCCTTAATATCGCCGATACCATCGTTCTGCTGAAGGATGGCCGCCTGGCGGAATGCGGTCCCCGGGAGGAAGTCCTCCCCCGCCTGCTGCGCAATATCGATACCGCCCCGCCGGTGTGCAGTATGCTTTCCGATCCCATCAAGGAGGTGCGCTGACCATGATTGACGAAATCCAGAAACGATTGCTGAAAGAGGTCGCCGACCTCGACAGCCTGCCGGTAGGCGCCTACAATATCCGTGCCAACGGTGCCCCCGCCGGACGCAATACTACCGCGCACATCAATATTGTCACCAAAACCGATAAGCCCGGTATCGATATTATCATCGCCCCCGGCACCAGGAATGAAAGCGTCCACATTCCCGTGGTGGTCAGCCAGACCGGCCTTAAGGACCTGGTCTACAATGACTTCTATATTGGCGAAAATGCCGATGTGGTCATCATCGCGGGCTGCGGCATCCACTGCGCCGGGGCCGAGGAAACCTCCCACGACGGCATCCATACCTTCCATGTGGGGAAAGGCGCCCACCTGCGCTATGTGGAAAAGCACTACGGCGAAGGCGAAGGCCGCGGCAAGCGGGTAATGAACCCCACCACCATTGTCTACCTGGAGGAAGGGGCTTCCATGGATATGGAGACCACCCAGATCGCCGGCGTAGATGACACCCTGCGCAAAACCGGTGGCACTCTGGCAGCCGGCTCCACCCTTACGGTGCACGAGAAAGATCATGACCACCGGCGACCAGCACGCCATCACCGATTTTGCCATCGATCTGAACGGTGAGAACTGCAGCACCGATGTGGTAAGCCGCAGCGTGGCACGGGACCACAGCAAGCAGGAGTTCCGCAGCAGCATCAATGGCAACAATGCCTGCGCCGGTCACAGCGAATGTGACGCCATCATCATGGATAAGGCCTGCGTCATCGCCACCCCGGCCCTTACCGCCAACCATGTTGATGCCGCCCTGATCCACGAAGCCGCCATCGGCAAGATCGCGGGTGAGCAGATCATCAAACTGATGACCCTCGGCCTGACCGAAGAGGAAGCCGAGCGGGAGATCGTCAACGGATTCCTAAAATAAACGAAGGAGGCTCATCCCATGAATATTACCGAACGCTTCTTAAAATATGTGGGCTACGGCACCAACAGCGATGAAAAGAGCGAGACCTGTCCCTCCACCCCCAATCAGCTGGTGCTGGGGGCTGCCATTGCTGAAGAACTGAAAGCCCTGGGACTTACCGATGTAGAGCAGGATGCCGATGGCTATGTTTACGGCTATCTCCCCGGCGAGGGCGAAGCCCTTGGCCTTATTGCCCACATGGATACCAGTCCCGCCGTCAGCGGCGATCACATTAAGCCCCGCATTGTCACCTACCCCGGCGGCGTACTGGAGCTGGGCGCTTCCACCCTTTCCCCCACCGATTATCCCTTCCTGGAGGAATACATCGGCCAGGAGCTTATTGTCACCGATGGCACCACCCTGCTGGGCGCCGATGATAAAGCCGGTGTGGCGGAGATCGTTACCCTGTGCGAGTACCTGCTGGCTCACCCCGAGGTAAAGCATCGTCCCATTGCCGTCTGTTTCACCCCCGATGAGGAGATCGGCCGCGGCACCGACCGCTTCCGCATGGATCGCTTCCCTGCCAAGGAAGCCTATACCGTGGATGGCGGCGAGCTGGGCGAGATCGAGTATGAAAACTTCAATGCCGCGGCGGCGACGGTCAAGGTGCGGGGGCTCAATATCCACCCCGGTAGTGCCAAAAACAAAATGAAGAACGCGGCCCTGCTGCTGGCGGAATTTATCGGCCTGCTGCCCGCCGCCGAAACTCCCGCCCACACCGAGGGCTATGAGGGCTTCTTCCACCTCTGCGAAATGTCGGGCGATGAATCCTCCGCCGAAGCGGCCTACATCATCCGCGATCACAACCGGGAAAAGTTCGAGACCCGCAAGGTGCTCATGCAGCAAACCGCCGATTTTATGAATCAGAAATACGGTGCCGGCACCTTTACCCTGCATATGACCGATAGCTACTACAATATGAAAGAGAAGCTCACCGACCATATGTACCTAATCCATAACGCCGAAGCCGCCATGCAAAAGGCCGGCGTCACTCCCAAGATCGTCGCCATCCGCGGCGGCACCGATGGCGCCCGTCTCTCCTATGAGGGGCTCCCCTGCCCCAACCTTTCCACCGGCGGTCTCAATTTCCACTCCATCCACGAATTTATCCCCGTCCGTTCGCTGGAAAAGATGGTCGAAGTTCTCCGGAACCTTGTCACCCTGTAAAAGCACAAAAATATTCTCCCCTGCCGCTCCTTTCCGGGAACAGCAGGGGGAATTTTTATGTCAGCTTATTTTTCATAACGCTCAACCATGCGCCGGAAAGATTCTGCGGTGTAAAAGCCACTGGATCGACCGCCACAAAGGGGGCAGGCTCCACTCCAAGAAAATAGTGAGCACAGGCGTATGCCAGCAGCCGTCCTATTTCATAGCTGTTCGGCACCACCACCCCGATAACATTGCTGTGGTCGTCCAGCTGGTCTATAACCTCCTTGCTCACCCCCTGCGTCACCACCTTGATATCTGTCCTGCCCAGCAGCCGCAAACGCCCAGCACAGCCTCGGCCATGCGGCTTTGGCTGATGTACAGCGCCTCTATCTGCGGCAGCTCCCGCAGCAGGTCGTTTATCATCGTGTACGCCTGCGTTTCCTCGGTATACTGCACCACCTTATCCAGTGTGATCAGTGGGAACTCCTCCTCCAATATGCTGATGGCACTGCGATCACGGTGCCGCGCCGGCTGGGAATCTCCGCCGTAGCACAGGTAGGCGGCATGGGTCAGCCCGTGCGCTGTCATGTATTTGCCCAGCAGCCAGCTGGCCTGCTTACCGCTTTCCACCATGTTGCTGGCAATACAGCAGTCGTACTGGTTCGCGGTAAAGCCTGTCGGCACACAGGAGGAAAACAGCACCTTTGTGCGGCGGGGCAGGTGCTTCCGGAAAGGCGAAACACTGCATTCATCCAGGTTAGGGATGCAGATAACCGCATCCGGCTTGGCCGCAGCAAAGCTCTGCAATTGCAGCTCCTGGATCTCATAGCTGCCGTGGGCGTCGGTCTTTTGCACCAGATGGATCCCCAGCGTATTCAGGCCGTCCCGCAGCCCCTCCAGCTTGAATGGCTCACCGGCGTGGTCTCCATATAGGTGGAAACGCACACCTTGTAGTCACCCGCCCGCACCTTTTGGATATCCGCCTCGGAAAGCTCCAGCGAAAGCTGACTGGCGCCGGGGCGGTCAAACTGGTCAAAAACCAGTGCCTTGGTGCTGTCCCCGGTGATGAACTCCGGCGAGATGCTGAAAAACCGCTGCCCGCCGTCCCCTTTTATTATTTTGATGATATCCTGCACCACCTCGATGATCCTCATATCGATACGGGTGCGGTTAAAAAACAGGTACTTGGTAAGGAAGATATCCCCGATGGCCAAAAGGGAGATATCCTGCGGCATGGTGACGCCCTGATGCTGCAGGTAATCCACCACATGCATCGTCGCCATCATTTCAGTGGTAATAATGCCGGTAATGCCGCGGCTTTGCAGTGTTCCCAATACCTGGTCCAGGTTTTCCAGCGCCAGCGTACGGAACAGGTAAGTCTCGATCTCCACCAGGTTTTCATCAGGAAATACCATATGGTTCTGCTTGTAAAACAGCTTGCATGTCTCCAGCACCAGCCGATTGGTGTAGGGGTTCTCCTTGGGTGTGATAACCAGAATGTTGCGGTGCCCCAGCGAGACCATATGCCGCAGCGCCGCTACCATCGCCGCACGGTAATCAAAGTTGATGTGGTAGCAGCGCGGGTACACCTTTGGGTCGTGGTTCAGGAAGATGATGGGTGCCTCCACTGTCTCGTGATAGCGGGTCTGCACCAGCCGCACCGTGTAGTCCAGTATGATGTAGTCCAACCCATAGCGCTTCTGATAAGTTTTCAGCTCCTGCAGGGTCATCTCGGTCTTTACCAAAATCGATACCACCTCAATATCACCGGGATCCACCACACGGTGAGAAAGCTCCTCGCGGTTGTGGATATCCCCACAACAGTGCAGGGCATCGATCAGGTCCTCGGAAAAGCTGCACCGATAGTTGCGCAGCAGAAAGCCCACCGTGATCTTCCGGCGTTCCTGTTTCGGCGCCCCCAGCTCCTCCATGGCCCGCTCCACACGGCCGCGCAGTTCGTCACTGACGAACCTTGTCCGGTTGATGACATGCGACACCGTCGCCACCGATGTACCCGCCCGCTTCGCGATCTCCTGAATGGTCGCCATATTTTTCACACCCTCTCGTTTTGTCAAAAATTCGTTATCGCTTTTGTGCAGTTTACCGTTTTAGCCTCCTCTAATCTTTTTTTGGTGTCAAAATTTGCGTAAAACAGCACTTTCATGTGCTTTCCGCTTCATTGTCTTGCCTTTGATAACCTCTTCCTCTTGTTCAAAATCGTCAAATTGTTGTTTATTTTTGGCATATTTGTGAAATACAGCACCATTTTTACCTTAATCAGAAACAGTGAAGTCCAATTTGCGTAAATAATACACTTTTTCGGCCCAAAAAGCAATGTTTTTCGTTCTATTTCAGTCAAAATTCTCTTTTCCTCATTTGACACTCCCGAATGTTGACGGTAACATGAAACTGTAATGTGTGGCGCGCGCACAAAACAGTGTTCAAAAAAATAGAAAGATTCAAGAATATTTGAGGAGTGTAGTTTTATGAAGTTAGAAAAGGAAGGCTTGGTCGTAACCCCATTGACCGAGCAGAAAACCGGTCTGTGGGATATGGCATTCATCTGGTTCTGTGCCAATGTCGCCGTCCCCCGTCTGATGATCGGCGGCTCGCTGGCGGAGCTGGGCTTCGGCAAAATGATACTCATTCTCATCGCCGGCAACATTCTGGTATTCCTGCCTCTGCTGGCGCTGGGCGTCATCGGCTTCAATGTTCGTATCCCCACCATGGCTGCCACCCGCATGACCTTCGGCGTTAAGGGCTCCTATCTGCCCTCCGTCGCCAACGGCATTCAGCTGCTGGGCTGGGGCGCCAATGTCACCGTCATCTGCGGCGCTTCCATCAACAGCATCATTAAGGCAATGACCGGCTTTGAGAACCTTGCCCTGTGGATCGTTGTCACCGGCATCGTTCAGCTCGTCATCACTGCCTACGGTGTGCGTTCCATTACCTGGCTGCAGCGTGTTTCCGTTCCGCTGCTGGCTATTCTCACAGTTGTTTCCGCCATTCTCATCATCAAGAACTACGGCTGGAGCAGCATCACCAACTACCAACCCGTTGCCGCCATCGGTCTGCTTGCCGGTCTTGATATCGTCGCCAGCAACGCCTTCGCGTGGGGGTCCCATGGTCTGCGACTACACCCGCTACGCCAAAAGCAAGTCCTCCTCCAGCTGGGGCACCCTCATCGGTTCTCTCGCCGGTGCTGCGGGCTTCATGTTCGTGGGCGGCATCTCCTATATGACCACCGGCAATGCCAACCCTGTTGATATGCTGCTTTCTCTGGGGCTTGGTATTCCCGCGCTGCTCATCATCGTGCTGTCCTCCGTTACCACCAATGTTATGAACCTCTACTCCGCCTCCATCTCCTTCGTCAATGTCTGGCCCAAGGCGAAGCCCTGGCAGATCATCGGCATCGGCGGCATCGTTATGACCGGTATCGCGCTGATCCCCAACCTCATCGGTCATTTCATCAGCTTCCTCACCATCGTCGGCTCCATCTTCGTTCCGCTTATCGCTATCATGCTGGTAGATTACTTCCTCATCAAGAAACAGAAAGTGGTTCCCGAGGAAATGCTGGCAGAGGATAGCACCTCCAAGTACTGGTTCAAGGGCGGCTTTAACTGGAAGGCCATCATCATCTGGCTCATCGGTGCCGTTATGTACAACATGCTCTATTACTTCTGGCCGGTTCTTGGTTCCTGCATTCCCACCTTCCTCGTCATCGGTATCCTTATCTGGTCGCCGATAAGAAATGATCCATGGAGAAAGGCGGTAACTAAACTATGAGCACTATTCTCATCAAAAACGCCAGAATGCGCGGTCATCAGGAGCTCACCGATCTCTACATCAAGGACGGTGTCTTTGCCGAGATCGGGGGCGGGCTTTCTTACCCTGCCGATGAGATTATTGATGTCGCCGGCAAGCTGGTCTCCGCCCCGTTCTGCGATGCCCATCTGCATCTGGATGCTGTCCTCAGCGTCGGCAAGCCCCGCTACAATATGAGCGGCACCCTCATCGAGGGCATCAACATCTGGGGCGAGCGTATGCAGGGTCTTACCAAGGAGACCATCAAGAAAAACGCCCGCGATGTCATCAAGTGGGAAGTCGCCAATGGTTCCATGTTCCTGCGCACCCATGCAGATGCCACCGAGCCGACTGGTACTGTGGTGGAAGCGCTGCTGGAGGTTCGTGAGGAAATGAAGGACCTCGTCGATCTTCAGATCGTCGCGTTTCCTCAGGAATGTATCTTCACCGAAAAGGGTCACACCGACCTGATGGAAAACGCCATGAAGCTGGGCTGCGATGCCGTTGGCGGCCTACCCTACATGGAGTACAGCCCTGAGGACGGCCTGCGCGATGTCAAGTTTGTCTTTGACCTCGCGGAAAAATACGGTGCGCTCATCGATATCCACTGCGATGAAAATACCGATGACCAGTCCCGCTTTGTGGAGGCAATGGCGCGGGAAACAATTGTCCGTGGAATGCAGGGCCGTGTTACGGCAAGCCATACCACCGCCATGCACAATTACAATAATGACTTCGCGTTCAAGCTCATAGGCTTCCTCAAAAAGCCCAAATGAACATGGTCACCAATCCCTTCGCCAACTCCTGCCTCCAAAACCGCACCGACGGCTACCCCCGTCACCGCGGGCACACCCGCGTGGATGAGCTCCTGGCCAATGGCATCAATGTCTGCATCGGCAGCGATGACATCATGGATCCGTGGTATCCCATGGGCAAGGGCTCACCGCTTGCCGGCGCCGCCCTGCTGATGAACTACGCCCAACTCAGCGGCTATCCGCAGGTCGCCCAGCTCATTGATATGATCACCTGCAACAGCGCCCGCACTATGTGCCTTACGGGCTATGGTCTCGCCGTTGGCAATCCCGCCAATATGATCGTACTGGACGCCGAAAGCGAGTTTGACGCTATCCGCCTGCAAAGTGAATGTCTCTATGTCATTCGCCATGGCTGCGTCGTCTGCCGCACGGTACCCGCCCGCCGCACACTGGAATTCGAGGGCAAGCAGGAAAATATCGACTTCCGCCTCACCGCGGAAAACCTCTAAGCAAAGGAAGGCAAATCTTATGGCAATGAACAATAAAAATGACAACCGCAGCAAAAAGATCGTCTTTTGCTCCAGCTGCCTACTGAATACCAATAATAAGGTGCTTCCGCTGGCACGCTACGGTGGCTTCAGCAAGGAATTTATTGATATCCTTGCTAAATACGATCTGGGCGTACAGCAGATGGATTGCCCCGAAACCCTATATCTTGGCATCCAGCGCTGGCAGCACACCAAGAATCTTTATGACAATGTCGGCTTCCGCCGTCACTGCCGTCAGCTGGCGGAAAAGGAAGTAGACTATATGTACTCCTACATGCAGATGGATTATGATACCGTAGCAGTGCTGTGCTGTGATGGTTCCCCCACCTGCGGTTGCGGGCTGACCAGTTGGGATGAAAACTGGGGCGGCCCCCCTGAGGCTCCTCTGGATTACGGCAATGCTGTTATCGAAGGTGTCGGCGTTTTTGTCGATGAAATGCAAAAGGCGATCCGCGATCGTGGCCTACCCATGCCTCCGTTCTATGGTCTGGGGCTCGATGATGCCTCTCAGCCCTTCGATCAGATCATCGCAAACTTTGATGCCTTCCTTGCAAAGTGCATGAAGGAACTCGAAAAGTAACAGGTTTTCCCTCTCTCTTTTGTAGGGCCAGCCGGAATTGTCTCCCCGGCTGGCCCTTTCTCTTTGTCCTTTGCCCTATTTCTTCATTTCCTGGACTCCCCTCTCCACCGGCGGTCTCAATTTCCACTCCATCCACGAATTTATCCCCGTCCGTTCGCTGGAAAAGATGGTCGAAGTTCTCCGGAACCTTGTCACCCTGTAAAAGCACAAAATATTCCCCCTGCCGCTCCTTTCCGGGAACAGCAGGGGACATTTTTCTGCCAACCGGTACGGTTTTCCCTCCTTTTTCCTCCCTTTTACCTTTTGTGTGGATATAAGCCTATCCGCCAATCCATCCGTCGATTTGACGGAAAATGGGCGTAGAAAAAGGACAGTCGATTTCTCGGCTGCCCTTTCGATATGAAGATAGCTCATTCAGTTTGCGGCAGGGTCTTGTTCTGATACTTCTTCACCAGAAGTTTGGTTATTGGGGAGCGGGCCATACCCGTCTGGGTTTCCGTCGAGGTCTGTGCTATGATAGTTTTCATACAACCAGTATTTCCCGCCAATCCCAACGACGATGTTTTCGCCATATTGATAAACTTCTGCGCCAACAATAGGGTGATTTGCCTGGAAGTTTTCTTTGGGTATGCCGTCCAAATAATTACCTGCGTCATTTGTGCCTTGGAAGTTGGTAACATCACTTTCAATGACACCTAAATAAACAAAATCGTCTTTCAATTCGTTGAACGATGTTTGCGAAGTAGACTGTTTATACAAGGTGTCATTAACATAAATCATCGGTGCTGCGTCTGCTATACCCGGAGTAGTAACACTATCGTTGTTGTGGGGAAAAAGGGAAATTGCCGCGACGCATACTAAAGCCAAACAAGCTGCAACCGCTCCCCATTTAGCCCAGATGGACTTCTTTGCTTTTTGGTATACCCTTGCCTCGCTGACATATTTCTCATTGATATCGCCAAGGACCTCATACAGTTTTTCGTTAGTCATAGTTCAAAGCCCCTTTCTAAAAGGTAGTTGTGCAGTTTAAGGCGGAGGCGGTTAAGGGTCATTGATACTGCCCCATCATTCATGCCGTGCCGGACAGCAATTTCTGAAATGCCATCGGTGTACCAGTATCGGCTGATAAAAATACTTCTATTCTCTGGAGAAAGACTATCCAGAAATGTATCAATGGCTTTCGTGAGTTCCTTTTGGTCAAATGCCTGCCCAACATCATCCTTGCCAGATACCAGGTCTGAAAGTTCCTCCAAAACCACAGGCAACTCTCCGCCGCCTCGTTTGTCGGCATTGTTATGCTTGTATCGGTTAAACGATAAGTTTCGGACTATTTTCCCAAGGAATGTAGATAGAATGCTCGGTCTATGCGGTGGCATGGAGTTCCACGCGTTCAAGTATGTGTCGTTCACACATTCCTCGGCATCTTCATTATTACCCAATATGTTTTTGGCAATCGAGGTGCAGTAGCTTCCATACTTGTCTGCTGTTGCGGGGATTGCCTGCTCATTCCTATCCCAGTATAACTGGACTATATTTGCGTCATCCATCAGCGTTCACCCCACTTTCGAATTTACCCTTTCACCTATATACACAACTTTTGAACTCAAATCTCACACATTTTTTCAAATATCTTTCTATCCCATAATACCACTATGTTCTACAATTTTGGCATGAAAAGATGCCGAGGTTGCCTTCGGCTCTTTTCGGTATCCAGTATCGGTGAAGTGCGTGATTTAGTGAAATCACTGGAGTTCTACCCTATCCACACAAAGGTTAAAAGGGAGCCTTTTTCCCTTTCGTTGACTTTCTCATTTAGTAATAGTATACTATAAGTTAAGTCTGCTATTTGTGCAAAAATACTTTTACGGAGGTCGTCATGTCCGTCAATTCCATGCCAAAAGAAAACAAAATGGGGACAATGCCGGTCAAAAAGCTCATTTTTAATATGGCCCTGCCGCTCATCATCTCCATGCTCATCCAGGCCCTTTATAATATCGTCGATAGCATCTTCGTCTCCCGCATCAGTGAGGATGCTCTCACCGCCGTTTCGCTGGTCTTCCCCGTTCAGAACCTCATGATCGCCTTTGCCACCGGCACCGGCGTGGGTATGAATGCCCTGCTTTCCCGCCGCCTGGGCGAGAAAAACCGCGAGGCCGCCGAGGAAGTCGCCAATGTCGGCCTGCTGCTTTCCATCTGCACCGCCGTAGTATTCGCACTGTTCGGGGTTTTCGGCTCTCAACTCTACTTCTCCATGCAGAAGGGCGTTTCCCCCATCATCGCGGAATACGGCGCCCAGTATCTTTCCATCGTCTGCATCGGCTCCATCGGCATCTTTGTGGAGATCACCGCCGAGCGGATGCTGCAGGGCACCGGCCAAACCCTCATCACCATGTTCATTCAGGGCATCGGCGCCATCATCAATATCATCCTCGATCCCATCATGATCTTCGGCCTCCTCGGCTGCCCTGCCATGGGCGTCCGGGGCGCTGCCTATGCTACCATCATCGGTCAATTGGTCGCCGCAGTGCTTGGCATTGTCCTCAATCAAAAGCACAATACCGATGTCCGTGTCAATCTCAAAAAGATCCGTTTCAATTTTCCCCTCATCGGCGAGATCTATTCCATCGGCTTCCCCTCCATTTTGATGACCGCCATCGGCTCGGTCACCACCTACCTCATGAATCAGATCCTGCTGGCGTTCAGCACCACCGCGTCGGCGGTCTACGGCGTCTACTTCAAGCTCAACAGCTTTTTCTTTATGCCGCTCTTCGGCCTCAATAATGCCGTTGTTCCCATCGTCGCCTACAATTACGGTGCCCGCAACCGCGGCCGCATCCATCAGGCCATCCGCACCTCCACCATCACCGCTGTCACCATCATGCTGCTGGGCTGGGCCGCATTCTTCTTCCTGCCGGTACCGCTGCTCCGCCTGTTCGATGCCTCCGAAGCCATGATCGCCATTGGCATCCCGGCCTTCCGCATCACCTCCTTCACCTACCCGCTGGCCGCTGTCAGCATCGTTGCCAGCAGCGTGTTCCAGGCCCTGGGTAAGAGCATGTACAGCATGCTGGTCTCGCTGGGCCGTCAGCTCATCGTGCTCATTCCGGTGGCGTACCTGTTCTCCCTCACCGGTGTGCTGGATGATGTCTGGCTCGCCTTCCCCATCGCGGAGGTCGTCTGCCTTATCTCCTCGCTGTTCTTCCTCAAAAAAGTCCTCCACCGGCTGGATGACTTCCCGCAGTAATATTTATGGTTTCTTAGCGCTCGATAAATTTTCTTCACATAAAGCAGCACAAATCCCCCCCTATTTGTGTATTTTCTCCCTGTTGTCGAAAATTTTATCGGTTTTCCTGTGTGCATTTGTCAGTTTTTTAGCCTTGACAGCAGCAAACTAAAGCGCTAAAATGGCAGCATCAAAGATCAATGTCACCCCAAGCGGTGAAGGAAAGGAGCCCCGGCATGATGAAGTTTGTTACCACCCATCAGAATCATCACTTCGCTTCTGCATGCACAGAGGCTTCTTCTGCCTGCGCCGCTTCTGCCAGCTCTGCCAATATCGTCATTATTATGGGCGCCATGGTTATGGCGTCCATTTTTGTTGCCGTCATTATTAGCCTGCTGGGCATTATTCGACTGCCCCTGCTGATTATGATGCCGTTCATATTGGCCGTTCTTGGAATGAATTTGCGATAACTGTTCCCGATACAGTAAGCGGTTCTGCCAAACGGCGGGGCCGTTTTTTGTATATATGTTCTAAATTAGCAAAAGCAAAGGAGTAAAACAAAATGAAAAAGTTTCTGTGTATGATGATGGCCGTTCTCATGGTTCTGGCCATGGCCGCCTGCGGCGGCGAACCCGCCAACAACGGCGGCAATGATACCCCCGACGCCACCACTGTCAAGATCGGCGGTATCGGCCCCCTCACCGGCGCCTATGCCAACTACGGTCTGTCCGAAAAGAACGGCGCTGAACTGGCCGTCAAGGAGATCAACGAGGCTGGCGGCATTGCCGGCAAGCAGATCGAACTCAGCTATCAGGATTCCCAGGGCGAGTCCGAAAGCGCTGTCAATGCCTATGGCAAGCTGATGGACTGGGGCATGGAGGTTTCCCTCGGCTGCGTTCTCTCCGGTGAGAATGCCTCCGTTGTTGCCGCTGCCCGTGATGATGATGTCCTGCTGATCACCCCCTCCGGCTCCGCCGATAAGTGCATCGATGGCAACGATAAGGCTTTCCGCGTCTGCTTCTACGATTCCTATCAGGGCGCTGCCGCTGCCCAGTACATCAAGGATAACAACATGGTCGATACCGTTGGCATCCTCTATCAAAGCGATAACGATTATTCCGTCGGTCTGTATAATGCTTTCGTAGCGAAGTGCGGCGAGCTGGGCATCACCATCGCCGAGACCCAGACCTTCACCTCCTCCACCAGCACCGATTTCTCCACGCAGGTCAATGCGCTGGTCTCCTCCGGCGTCAAGCTGGTATTCATCCCCTTCTATGCGGAGGAAGCCTCTACCTTCCTCACCCAGGCCCGCGGTAAGTTCGCCGACGGCGTTTACTTCTTCGGTGCCGATGGTCTGGACGGCATCCTCGGCAAGGTCGCACAGGACCCCACCATCGCCAATAACGTGCTGATGCTCACCCCCTTCTCCGCCGATAACCCCGCAGAGAATGTACAGAGCTTCGTTGCGAAGTACAAGGAAGCCTACGGCGCCACCCCCGATCAGTTCGCCGCCGATGCCTATGATGCCATCTATGCCATCAAGGCTGCCGTCGAAAAGGCCGGCTCCACCAGCGGCGCGGCACTCGCTTCCGCTCTTACCTCCCTCACCGTCGAGGGTGTTACCGGCGTCATGACCTGGACCGCCGATGGCAACACCAATAAGCCCGCCAGCGCTATCCTCTACTACGATGGTGTCGGCACCCTGTTCGATTCTCAGGATTAATTCATTAAGCTATCTTCATTCTTCATTTTTCTTTCTTATCTCTATCTCCTCAAAGCGGCTCCCTCCGGGCAGGTCTCCTGTCCGGAGGAGCAAGCCTACTTATTAAAGGATTGAACTTACCATGACTCACTTTATCCAAACCTTAATCAGCGGACTCAGTCTGGGCAGCATTTACGCCCTCATCGCGCTGGGCTACACCATGGTGTACGGCATCGCCAAGATGCTGAACTTTGCCCACGGCGATATCATCATGATCGGCGCTTACGCCGGCATCATCGCCGTTGCGCAGATGGGCCTGCCGCCCCTCATCGCCGTGCTGCTCAGCATCCTTATCTGTGCGCTGCTCGGCGTCCTCATCGAATTTTTGGCCTATAAGCCGCTGCGCCAGGCGCCGCCCCTCAGCGTGCTCATCACTGCCATCGGTGTCAGCTACTTTTTGCAGAACCTCGCCCTGATCCTTTTCGGTTCCCAGCAGAAGGCCTATCCCACCATTGTGCAGTTGGGCCAGGTCACCATCGGCAGCGTCACCATCGATGGTGTCACCATCCTTACCCTGCTGGTCACCGCGCTCATCATGGTGGTGCTTTCCTTCTTCATCAACCGCACCCGTATGGGCAAGGCCATGCGGGCCGTCAGCGAGGATAAAGCCGCCGCGGCGCTCATGGGCATCAGCGTCAATCGCACCATTTCCATTACCTTCGCCATCGGCTCGGCGCTGGCCGCTGTCGCCAGCATCTTCTATGGCATGTCCTATATCTACATCAAGCCCACCACCGGCGCCATGCCCGGCATCAAGGCCTTTACGGCAGCCGTATTCGGCGGTATCGGCTCGGTGCCCGGCGCCATGCTGGGCGGCATCCTCCTGGGCTCATCGAGCAGCTCTCCAAAACCTATATTTCCACCCTCTGGGCAGATGCCATCGTCTTTGGCGTTCTGGTCCTGGTCCTGGTGGTCAAGCCCACCGGCCTCTTGGGTAAAACAATGAATGAGAAGGTGTAAGAAGATGAAACAGAAAAAATTCAAATTTTCCGGCGATCTTCTGACCTTCATCCTGGTCGCAGCGGTTTACGCTGTGGTCGCCTACCTGCTGTATGGCGGCAGTCTCACCCGCCAGTTCTCCAATATGATCATCCCCATTTCGGTCTACATCGTGCTGGCGGTCTCGCTCAATCTCGTTGTCGGCCTTTTGGGGGAACTCTCCCTGGGCCACGCCGGGTTCATGTCGGTGGGTCTTTTCTCCGGCTGCCTTTTGTCCATCGCCCTGGTGGATGTCCTCCCCATGGCGGTCCGTCTGCCCCTTTCCATGGTCGTTGGCGGCCTGGTAGCGGCGCTCTTTGGCCTTGCGGTCGGTCTGCCCGCCTTGCGGCTCAGGGGCGACTATCTTGCCATTGTCACCCTGGCCTGCGGCGAGATCATCAAGAATATCATCACCAATCTTGATTTTACCGGCGGCGCTTTGGGCCTCAATACCAACCCCATCTATTCCAATGCAAAAAAGCTCCTGCCCTACGCTGTCATATTGGTGCTGCTCACCGTTCTTGTCATGATGAACCTCAAGCGCTCCAAGCAGGGCCGCGCCATCATGGCCATCCGGGATAACCGCATCGCCGCCGAATCGGTCGGCATTGATGTTACCCGCTACAAGCTCATGGTTTTCATGCTGGCCGCGTTCTTCGCGGGGGCAGCCGGCGTGCTGTACGGCCACTTCTTCGCCAATGTCAAGGCAGCCACCTTCGATTACAACATGTCCATCGAGATCCTGGTCATCGTGGTACTGGGCGGCATGGGCAGCATCCCGGGCTCCATCATCGCCGCCATTGTGCTTACCGCCCTGCCGGAGGCCATGCGTGAGTTTGCCGATTACCGGATGCTTCTCTATGCCATCGTCCTCATCATCGTCATGCTGGCCACCAATAATCCCACCATGAAGGAATTTTTCCACCGCATCTCCCCGGCCGAGCTGCTGCGCCGCGCCAAAAAGAAAAAGGCCAAATCTTTGCAGAAGGAGGGCGCTTAAATGTCTGTCAAGACCCACAATAAAACCAAGCTGGTCCCGGTCAACCGCAGCGTTGCCCTCCTGCCGGAGCGTGACGCCGCCATCAGCCCCATCCTGGAGTGCATTGATCTGGGCGTGACCTTCGGCGGTCTTAAGGCCGTGGATAACTTCGATATCACCATCGGCCGCACCGAGATCGCCGGGCTCATCGGCCCCAACGGTGCCGGTAAGACCACCATCTTCAATCTGCTCACCAAGGTCTATCAGCCCACCCACGGCACCATCCTGCTGGATGGCAAGGATATCCACGGCATGACCACCGCGCAGGTCAACCGCGCTGGCATCGCCCGTACCTTCCAGAATATCCGCCTGTTTTCGGAGCTGACGGTGGAGGAAAACATCACCGTCGCCATGAGCAGCCAGATCAAGTACAATATGGCCAGCGGCATCTTCCGCCTGCCCTCCTTCTGGAAAGGCGAGCGCATCGCCCACGAGCGCGCCATGGAGCTGCTCTCCATCTTCCACATGGAGCAGTTTGCGAATGCCAAGGCAGGCAGCCTGCCCTACGGCGCCCAGCGCCGGCTGGAGATCCTGCGTGCCCTGGCTACCAACCCCTGCCTGCTGCTGCTGGATGAGCCCGCCGCGGGCATGAACCCCTCCGAAACAGCCGAGCTGATGGAAAACATTCGCACCATCCGCGATACCTTCAAGATCGCCGTGCTCCTCATCGAGCACGATATGAGCCTTGTTATGAATATCTGCGAGGGCATCGCCGTGCTCAGCTTCGGCCGCATCATCGCCAAGGGCTCCCCGGAAGATATTCAGTCCGATCCCAAGGTCATCGAGGCCTACCTGGGCCGTAAAAAGGAGGCGTAACCCATGAGTGAAATGCTGAAAGTCAGTGATCTCCATGTCTATTATGGCAGCATCCACGCTGTTAAGGGCGTTTCCTTCGAGGTCCACGAGGGCGAGGTCGTCACCCTCATCGGCGCCAACGGTGCCGGTAAATCCACCATTCTGAATACCGTTTCGGGGCTTCTGCATCCCCGTTCCGGCTCTATCCTCTTCCACGAAAAAGATCTGCACGGCGTCCCCGCCCACAAGCTGGTGGGCATGGGCCTGGCCCAGGTCCCGGAAGGCCGCCATGTCTTTTTGCAGATGACGGTGCAAGAAAACCTGGAGATGGGCGCTTTTTCCCAGCCCTCCTCCGGCATTGAGGCGGACCTGGAAAGCGTTTATCAGCGCTTCCCTCGCCTGCTGGAACGCCGTAAACAGATCGCCGGTACCCTTTCCGGCGGCGAGCAGCAGATGCTGGCCATGGGCCGCGCCCTGATGAGCCACCCCAAGCTGCTCATGCTGGATGAACCCTCCATGGGTCTTGCGCCCATCCTGGTGGAGCAAATCTTCGGGAATCATCCGGGAGCTGCACGCTTCCGGCACCACCATCCTCCTGGTCGAACAGAACGCTCAGGCCGCCCTGGAGGTCGCCGACCGGGCCTATGTCCTGGAAACCGGCCGCATCGTTCTTTCCGGTACCGGCGCCGAGCTGATGGCCAGCGATCAGGTGCAAAAAGCTTACCTCGGCGGTTAATTTGCCATCCTTACTCCTTTTTTATACGAATCATTCCCGGCGGGTGTATCATGCAGCACCTACCGGGAATGATTTTTTGTCTTGATTTTACTTGTTGCGGCAGGTCCCTGCCAAGGCCCTTTTCCTTCTCCGCCAGTCCCTGCCGCATCCGGGATACGGCCCGCAGGGCCGGCGCCGTTCCGGCGCCGCAGGCGGCCTCCGGCCGCCGAATTCGTCCTGCGGACGAATTGCCCTGCGGGCCGTCTTCGGCTCTCCTCTTACCCCTGCATCCTACTTCTTTTCATATCTCAGCACCGCAAATTCCACCGGCGTCGTCAGCTCCGTTTTCGCCAGCAGCTTCTGCTGGTCCGCCGCCCCGGTCTTGTAGTAGTACGGCGTCATCATAAAAAGACTTTCAATCTCCTGTCCTCGCACCGTCATCTCATACCGCAGCTCCCGGCAGTCTACCAGTCGGAAACCCTCCAGCTCATACGGCTTTACCTCGTTGCGATACGGCTTTTCGTAGATGGCCTCCTTCAGCCCGTACAGATGATTTTCCAATGGGATGGTCATGATAAACTGCCCGTCCGGCTTCAGCACCCGCAGGAATTCCTCCCCACAGTACGGTGCAAAGACCGAAAGCAGCAGGTCCACGCTTTCTCCCGCCACCGGCAGATGAAAACAGCTTGCCACTGCGTATTCGCTCTCTCTATCCCGCTTGGCCGCCTCCTGCAGCGCCGCCTTGGAAATATCGATTCCCGCCACCTTCGGCCGGTATTCCCTCTCCCGCAGCGTTTTGGCCATCTCCGCGGTATAGTAGCCCTCACCGCAGCCCGCGTCCAGCACCGTCATCCCCTGCCTTGCCGCCGCCAGGCCCTGCTTTATCAGCTCCTGCCGCATTGGGTCATAGTATCCCCGCTCCAGGAAGGCGCTCCTCGCCTTCACCATCCGTTTATCATCCCCGTGGTGCTTCCGGCCGGTCTGCTGGCTCAGCAACAGGTTCACATACCCACTCCTCGCCACATCAAAGCTATGCCCCGCCGGGCACACCAGCCGGCGCTCTTCCCGGCACAGCGGCTTTTGGCAGCTTGGGCAGCAGAATATACTCATCGCTTTTTCTCCTCCTCTACTTTCTGCAGGGCCCCCATCTGCGGCGGAGCTGCGGGGCTCCGCCCCGCCCCCGCGCGCCCGCAGGGCGCGCGGGTCACCGGCCCCTGCGGGGCCGGCGGCTCCGCCGCCCTCCTTCGCAGGCTTTTCTTCTTCCCCCAGTATAGCACGGGAGCCGCCCGCTTTCCAGCAGGCAGCTCCCTTTTCGTCCATATAAATATCACGAAAGAAAAATTCCCTTAGCGTGCAGCCTGGCCAGGCTCCGCAGAATGGTCATCTCGGCGTTCTGGCACTCCAGCACGCTGTGCTTCTGGCGCAGCTCTTCCTGCGCCTCCGCCAGCGCCCGGCGCTCGCGCTCCTCGTCGATCTCCTCTGGCCGCAGCACCTCTTCCACCATCACCGATACGGTATTCTCGCCCACCCGGGCAAAGCCCGCATCCACCACGGCGGATTGCCACTCGCCGTCCGGCGTTTGCAGCCGCATCGTCCCCGGCACTATGCCGATGACCGCAGCCTCATGGTGCGCCATAATGCCCATCGAACCATCCTGGATGGGCAGCTGCACCTGGCTTGCCTCGCCTTCGTAAAAGACGCGGGAAAACCCGATCACCTTCAGGGTAAAGGTCTCCATTTTGGCACCTCTCCTTTCCGGTCGTTACACGCCTTGCTTGGCCTTTTCTATGACATCCTCGATGGTGCCGACATTGAAGAACGCCCACTCGGGGTATTCGTCCATCTCACCGTCGATGATGGCCTTAAAGGAACGGATGGTATCCCGGACGGGGACATACTTGCCCGGTACGCCGGTAAAGTTTTCCGCCACATGGAAGGGCTGCGAAAGGAACTTCTGGATCTTTCTCGCCCGGTAAATGGTCACCTTATCCTCGTCGGAAAGCTCCTCCATACCCAGGATCGCTATGATATCCTGCAATTCCTTGTACTTCTGCAGGATCTTCTGCACGGCTCTCGCCGTTTCGTAGTGCTCCTGCCCCACAATGTCTGCCTCCAATATACGGGAGGTGGATTCCAGCGGGTCTACCGCCGGGTAAATACCCTGCTCCACGATCTTACGGGAAAGTACGGTAGTCGCATCCAGGTGGGCAAAGGTCGTTGCGGGGGCGGGGTCGGTCAAGTCATCGGCCGGTACATATACCGCCTGCACCGAGGTAATGGACCCGTCATGGGTGGAGGCGATGCGCTCCTGCAGCTCACCCAGCTCGGTGGCCAGGGTAGGCTGATAGCCCACGGCACTGGGCATCCGCCCCAGCAGGGCGGAAACCTCGCTGCCGGCCTGCACGAAGCGGAAAATGTTATCAATGAACAGCAGCACATCCTGGTGCTCCACATCGCGGAAGTACTCCGCCATGGTCAGTCCGGTCAGGCCCACTCTCATTCTGGCCCCGGGCGGCTCGTTCATCTGGCCAAAGACCAGCGCGGTCTTTTTCAGCACCCCGCTTTCGCTCATCTCGGTCCACAGGTCGTTGCCCTCGCGGGAGCGCTCTCCCACGCCGGTAAAGATGGAATAGCCGCCATGCTCGGTGGCTACATTGGTGATCAGCTCCTGGATAAGCACTGTTTTGCCTACGCCCGCGCCGCCAAAAAGGCCGATTTTACCGCCCTTGGCGTAGGGGGCCAGCAGGTCAATGACCTTGATGCCGGTCTCCAGGATCTCCACCACGGGGCTCTGGTCGGCAAAGCCGGGCGGGTCGCGGTGGATGCACCACTTCTCCCCCTCCGGCAGCGGCTCGCCGCCATCAATAATCTCACCAGTCACATTAAAGAGCCGCCCCAGGGTACGGTCGCCCACCGGCACTTGGATGCCGCCGCCTTCAGCGGTGACCTCCATCTCGCGGCACAGCCCCTCACTGGGGGAAAGCATAATGCAGCGCACGATGTTGCCGCCCATATGCTGGGCCACCTCCATCACGCACTTCTGCTCGCCGTTCTGCACCGTCAGCGCATCCTTGATGAAGGGCAGTTGGCCCTCGGGGAACAAGACATCCACCACAGGCCCCTGCACCTCTGTAATAATCCCTTTCATCATGATGTTTTCTTCCTTTTCTGTGCTTTGGCGCCGCCCGCTACCTCTACGATCTGCTGGGTAATGGCGGCCTGCCGCACACTGTTATAGATGACGGAAAGCTCCCGCAGCATATCGGCAGCACTATCCGTCGCGGATTTCATTGCCAGCATTCTGGCGTTTTCTTCACTGCAAAAGGCCTCCACCAGCGCCCCGAACAGGTAACCCGTCACATAGTTGGGGGCAATGGAACCCAGCACCGCCCCAGCATTCGGCAGGTAGTTCACCTGCTGCGGCTTTTGGGGCTTGCCCTCTCCGGGCCGGAAAGCCTCCGCCGAAAGGGGCAGCAGCTTCTGCAGCCGGGGGGTGGCTTCCTCGCCGTGCTCCTCCATGCGGGTGTAGATGACATAGACCTCGCTCAGAGCTCCCGCTCATGAATCTCTGGCACATCATGGCCGCTATTCTCCTGGCGCGCTCCACGCTGGGCTGCTGCGCCATTCCGATAAAGCTCCGGTCCACCGCGTAGCCCAATTTCTGCAGCGCCAGGGCACCCAGCCGCCCCACCACGCATACGGCAGGGTCTGTTTCCTTCTGCAGCACGCCCTCGGCAAATTTCAAAATGTTGTGGTTATAGGCGCCGGCCAGTCCCTTATCGCCGCTGATGACCAGATACCCCTTTTTGCCGCCAAGGATCGGCTCCCCGGTGCCAAAATAGCGGTCCTCCAGCTCCGGCAGGTCCCGCAGGATCTCCGCGATCAGCTCCTCCGACTGCTCAAAGTGCGGCAGCGCTTCGGTCAGGGCCCGGCGGGCCTTTTTCACCTTGGTGGAGGAGATTAGGTACATGGCGTTGGTAATCTTCATGGTATCCTGCACGCTTTTTATGCGGCTTTGGATATCTCTTGCGCTTGCCATACCATCACCTGCCCTTGTACTCTTCGGCCGCCGTCAGGATCGCCTGCCGCAGCGTATCGTCCAGCGCTTTGGTTTCCTCCAGCGCTGCAATGATCTCGCTGTGGTTCTCCCGCACATAGTCCAAAAGCGCATCTGGTATGTCTTTACTCTCGGTCAGCGGGATATCGATAAAGCCCTTGGCGGTGGCCACCACCAGCGTGATGACCTGCTCCGCCATTGAAAGCGGACGGTACAGCGGCTGCTTCAGCACCTCCATCAGGCCCTTGCCGTAGGCCAGTTGCTCCTGGGTGGTGTCATCCAGGTCGCTGCTGAACTGTGTAAAGACCTCCATCTCACGGTACTGCGCCAGATCAATGCGGATAGAACCGCTGGCCTTTTTCATGGCCTTGGTCTGGGCGGCGCCGCCCACGCGGGAAACCGAAAGGCCGACATTAACGGCCGGACGCTGGCCTGCGTTAAAGAGATTGGTCTCCAGATAGATCTGACCATCGGTGATGGAAATAACATTGGTGGGAATATAAGCCGATACATCACCGGCCTGCGTTTCAATAATGGGCAGCGCGGTGATGGAGCCGCCGCCCATTTCGGGGGTCAGGCGGCTGCTGCGCTCCAGCAGGCGGCTGTGCAGGTAGAATACATCGCCGGGGTAGGCCTCACGGCCGGGGCTGCGCTCCAGGATGAGCGACAGCGAACGGTAAGCCACCGCGTGCTTGGAAAGGTCATCGTAGATGATGAGGACATCCCGTCCCTGATACATAAAGTACTCCGCCATAGCGGTACCGGCATAGGGGGCAATGTACTGCAGGGAGGCCGGATCGCTGGCCGTGGCCGAAACCACGATGGAATACTCCATGGCTCCGTGGCTCTGCAGGGTGGAAACCACCTTGGCCACGGTAGAGGCCTTCTGTCCAATGGCCACATAGATGCAGATAACACCCTTGCCCTTCTGGTTCAGGATGGTATCGGTGGCGATAGAGGTCTTACCGGTCTGCCGGTCGCCGATGATGAGCTCACGCTGTCCCCGGCCAATGGGGAACATGCTGTCGATGGCCAGAATACCGGTCTCCATTGGGACCGAGACGGATTTTCTGTCCTTAATGCCGGGGGCAGCGTTTTCAATGGGGCGGTAGCCGGCCGGCACCGCCTCGCCCTTGCCGTCAATGGGGGTGCCCATGGCATCCACCACGCGGCCCAGGAAGGCCTCGCCCACCGGCACGCCGGCCCGCCGCTCGGTACGCACCACCCGTCCGCCGGCCAAAAGGCCCTTTTCGCTGCCCAGCAGGATGATACCGGTCTCCTCGCGGCGGATATCCTGTACCATGCCTTTACGCCGCTCTCAAACTGCACGATCTCGCCGTAAGCGGCATGCCGGATGCCGGAAACAGTGGCAACACCGTCGCCCACCCGCAGGATCTCGCCCACCTCGTGGTCCCTGCCGTCAAAGGCGGCCGCGTCTATTTCGGTGCGCAGCAGGTCAATGACCTCGCTGGAATCGGAAAGCATCTGGGGTGTCTGGGTCAGACGGTTTCTCATCTGGGTCAGGCGGCCCTTCATGCTCCAGTCGTATTCCTCGCTGCCCACCGTGATGCAGAAACCGCCCAGCAGGCTTTTATCCTCCACCAGCTCCAGCGGCAGCTCTTCGTTTTCGTACTTCTTCCGCAAAAATTCCCGGATCTGCCCCAGTTGCTCGGCAGTCGGGGGGGTCACATACCGCAGGATCGCTTTTTGACGGCTCGCGCGTTCGGCCCGGCGCTCCTCATAGGCATCCATCAGCTGGTCCAGCGCCTCTACGCCGTCCGTCTTCAGGGTACCCAGCAGCTCCTGCAGCTTGCCGTCACTGGATCTTGCCGCCATGTGCTTCACCTGCTTCCGCGATAAACTTATCGTACAGCATTCTATCCTGCTGCTCGGTGTTCCTGTCGCCTACCGCCTTGGCCGCGGCATCTATCACCAAAGTGGCGATCTCGCTCTTCATATCCCGCAGGGCGTTGGCACGCTCCACCGCCATGGTTTCTTCGGCACGGCGGCGCTTCTGCTCCAACTCGGCATCGGTGGCAGCCAGCAGTTTTTCGCTCTGCTCTTTTGCCTCGGCCTTCGCGCGCGCTATGATCTCCTCACCCTCGCCCTGTGCGGCGGCCAGCTTCCCTTCATATTCCGTCTTCATGCCGTCTGCCGCGTCCTGGGCGGTCTTGGCATCGGCAAACTGCTTCTCGATGAGCGCTTTGCGTTCTTCCAGGATCTTATTGACCCGGCCGAACAAAAACTTGCGCATGAAGAAATAGAGAACCAGCAGATTGATGACGGTAAATACGAGATTGATATCTAATCTCAGCATCTGAGTCTTGCCTTCCTTTCTCTATTTTTCGCTTACAGTACCAGCAGCAGCAGGGCAATAACAAAGCCGTAGATGGCGGTGGCTTCCGCCAGGGCGCAGCCCAGCAGCAGCAGCTTACTGATCTTGCCGTCCGCCTCCGGCTGACGGGCTACTGCTTCGGTGGCCTTACCGGTAGCAATACCGATGCCGATGCCGGCGCCAATGCCGGTGAGAACCGCGATACCCGCGCCGATTGCAACAAAAGTACCCATAGTTTTTTCTCCTTCAAATCATATGTAATTTAATATTTTTTACTTGGGTCATTCCTCTACGGCTTCCTTGATATACAGCCCGGTGAGGAACACGAATACATAGGCCTGCAGCAGGCCGTCAAAGAAATCGAAATACAGGCTGAACACCGCGGGCAGGATGACCGGCACCAGGTGCTCCAGCAGCTTCATTACTACAAAGGCGCCCATGACATTACCAAAAAGACGCATGCACAGCGAAAGCGGCCGGATAGCCAGCTCCATCACATTCAGCGGGGTAATGACCTTGGAGGGCTTGGTAAAGCCCTTCAGCCAACCGCCCACCTTGTTTTGCCGGATGGATGCCGCCTGCACCAGAATGATGGACATCAGCGCCAGGGCCGCCGTCACATTCAGGTCCTTTGTGGGGGGCTTCATGCCAAAGATGGCAAAGATATTGGAAATGCCCAAAAAGACCAGCACGGTTGACAAATAAGGGACATAGCGCTCTCCCTCATGGCCGATGATCCCGCGGACGAGATTCTGCAGGGCGGTGACGGTGTATTCCACACCTACCTGCAGCTTGCCGGGCTTTTCCACCCTCATGTTTCTGGTCAGTACCAGGGTAAGGATCACGATAATGGCCATGATGACCCAGGAGATCACGGTGGATTCTGCCACTTCTATCCCGCCGAATATCGGGATGGTAAAGGCAGTCGCCACATTCAGCTCCTCCATCAGGAATTCTGATAGATTACCCATTGAACCAACACCTCCTTGTTTTCACAATTTTCTCTGTCGGCGCCGGCTTCCTGTACCGGTCGGCCATTACAGTTTTGCAGCGGTAGAGGTCCTTTGCCATGCGGCGCGGGAGCACCTGCTATCACAGGAATTCAGTATAACACATATCGGCAAGAAAAGGTAGCCTAAAGTTCATAAAAGATTTTTCTTCTCTCAAAAAGTTGACGGTTGTCCCATATCAGCGGATAAAGCGGCGGGCATAGCCGCATTTCCGGCATAGCTCCTCCCTGGCTTGCCGCCCCGAAAAGCTCTCATAGATTGCCCTTGCCCGCGGTGAGGAAAGGATCTCCTCCAACGGCTGGGTAAAGAGATTTCCCAGGGCCAGGTCACCCTCGTGGTCCAGGCAGCAGGGCACCACCGTGCCATCACACAGCACCCCAAACTGGTCCCGCAGCCCATAGCAAAAGGCATCTCCCTCCCGCTCCCCGGCGGAAAGATCCGGCCATTCAAAGCGCTCGCCAAATTCCAGATAGGTTCGCTCTGCTATTTTATGGCCCTCCCGTACCGGGGGCCACTCTCCGGGGAAAGCCCGGCGCAGCTCCTCCAGCATGGGGGCATTTAGGTCGTTCTGCCCAGAGAGAGAGCCATCCAAATTCCAAAGGCGCAGCCCTGTTAGTTTGCCCGCGGCGGCAGCCCTTTTGGCAAAGGAAATGCAACTCCCCAGGTATTCCGGCAGCTCGGGGTGCAGCAGCGGCTCGCCCATCAGGTGGAGATAGAGGTAACGGGTAGCCGGGCGCAGCTTTTCCGCCAGCAGGCGGAACTCCGTCGGGGACATGGTGCGGGGCGGCCGCCGGGTACCGGGACAAAAGCTGCAGTGCAGATTGCACCGGTTGGTGATCTCCAGATAGACTTTATTGTACTGCCGCATCAGCCGTTCCTCCTGTAGGTTAGTCACAATGGAATTATACCATGGAAACGGAGAAAAATCAGCGGTAATATTCAATTTTCAAGGTACTGTTGGGAGGCAGGTTCCCGCTTAAGGCAGACCCCCAAATTGCCCGATGAGGTCTGCTGAAAATCTGC
>VOFG01004430.1_pt1 | contig 26071 bp, 48 predicted proteins | sample 5384171 | NCBI WGS metagenome assembly VOFG01 (sample SAMN12384726, study PRJNA508395) | human gut metagenome | isolation source: healthy gut F | host: Homo sapiens | reverse complement strand
CGCGCTCGCGCGCGTGGACGTGACGCCGCTGAAGCTGCGCGAGTATCGCCGCCAGCGTGCCGCGCCGGATCACGGCGCAGGCCTATCAGGACGAGCGCCCACCGCGGCGCTCGCCGCCCTCGTGACCGGCTGGGCGGAGGACGGACGCCGCATCACAGGCGCTGGGTGCGGACTTTCGGCGTGGGGCAGGCGCTCGCCATCGGCGGCGGGCGCAGATGGGCCGCCATCCGCCTGCTGTTCGCGTGGATCCTCGAGGGCATTCTGCATCGCGGGCGGCTCGGGTGAGGGCATCGGCGAGATCACGCTGCGCGCGCTCGGGGGCCGGTCGCGGGGCGCGTGCTGCTGGGCGTCTACGCGCTGTGGTTTCTGCTCTACAGTGCGTTTGCGCTGCGCATCAGGGGCCGAGCGGTTCATCGAGGCGGTGTTCCCGCTGAGCCGGCCGTGGCCGTTCGTGGTGACGTCTGGCATGGCGGTCTGCGGCGCGCTCCGGGAGCACGAAGGGCACTCTCTTTCGCGCCTCAGAGATCTTTCACCGCTGCTGATGCTCGTGCTGGCGCTGGTGCTGGTGTTTGCGGTGCCAGGGCTGAACGTGAACAATCTGCTGCCCGTGACGGCGCAGGATCTCCCCGGCGTGGCGCAGCGGGCTGACGGTGTTCGGCATCGGGGCGGCGGTGCTGTTTTTCGGCGCGTTCACCGGCGGGCGCACACGCCAGCCCCCGGCCGGGGGCGCGCGGCCGTGTGGTGGTGCGTGCGCATGCGTGCTCGTGACGCTGCTGAAGCGCGTTCGCGATCGGCATTCTCGGCGCGGAGCGACGGCAAAGCTCACCCACCGTTTTTCACCATGCTACGCAATGTGAGGCCTGTTTCACGCGGTCAGAACGCTTCCGGCGCGCTCGTGATCGGGCTGGGTGCTGCCGGACTTTGTGCTCGTGTCAATGCTGCTGACGCTGGCGGTCAACTGCCTGGTGCGGCGTGCCTTACGCGAATAGGCGGCTGTTCGCGCAGAAGAACCCGCCCGCGCTCGTGCTCCCAAAGTGCGGCAGCAGCCGTGGGGCGGGAGCGCGTTTCTGGCGCAGAACGCATTCGAGACCGACGCGCTGCACGCGCCAGCCGCGCGAGGTATACGCGCCGGCAGCGAGGTCAACAGGCTGCGAACGCCGTGCACGCATCGTCGTCGTCGTGGTTGATGAATACGTGCGCGGGCTTTTTGCCCGCATGGCGTTGATCCAGCCCAGCAGCCTCCCTGCTTATCCGCGTGGCCGCTCACGCCGGATATTGATCATCTTGGAATCCTCCGCCGTGGAGAGATGTGAATATCGTCAAACCAGATGGGATTTACCCCTGAGCCAGCACAGCCCAGCCTCCTCGTCAAAATGGAGACGGGTCGCATTGGAGGAATATCGCCGTGGCCTCATTGGCCAGCGGGCTGTCCACATAGACCGGAAAACCGTCGTGGCCGTGCACCAGTCCCCGCTCCTTGATCTCACGCAGCGCATAGAGCATCTCCTGGGTGCGGCCCACCGCAAGGACGGAATGACCACATTGCCCTTTCGATCCAGCGTGCGCTGGAGCACCGCAGCCAGCTCGTTCACCGTGTCCACCGGACCGCTGATCTCGTGCAGCCGGTTGCCATAAGTGGACTCAATGACCAGGTAGTCGGCACTGTCCACAGTCTGCGGATCCCTTCAGGATAGGCTTGAACCGGTTGCCGATATCGCCGGAAAGACGATCTTTCGGGATACCTTCAATGGCGGGATCGTCCACCTGGTAGCGTCTGCCGTACTCACACCGCCGCAGTCGGCTGATGGCCCGCAGAGCGTCGTCCAGATCATACCTGGCTCCACCGCAGGCTCCCGGCCCGGAGTGCCTTCCGGGTCTTCCACTCCGCATCGGACATCTGATATGGGCGCAGTCGCGCAGCATGATGTCGCAGAGACTGCATGTCGCATCCGTGGCAAAGATGCTGCCCTTGAAGCCGTCCTTACAGAGCTTGGGCAGCATACCTGAGTGGTCGACATGGGCATGGGTCAGAAACACCGCTTCGATCTGACTGGGCGGCACCGGGGAGCGGAGCGTTTTCAAAGACATTGAAGCCCTGCTCCATGCCGCAGTCCACAAGGAAGTGCCTGCCGCCCACCTCCAGCAGCGTGCAGCTGCCGGTCACCTCATGTGTTGCACCGATAAAAAGTCACTTTCATAGCGAAAACCTCCCTATTGCCTGCGCAAAAGGATCTTTTGCCTTCTGATTTCATTATACCCCGTGTTTTCGTCGTTTTCAATAGGTTATTTTATCTTTTATTCAACTCAATATTGCATTATGCACAATCTTGTGCGGTTTCAGAATTTACAGAACAGCAAAATTTTGTAATTCTTTTCACTGAATTCACCTTGTACTGACATGGTCTTTACTTTATAATAAGAATGATTTAGGTGTTCCCCTATTTTATCTGAAAAGGATCCTACTTATGAAACGATTTCTCAGTGCCACGCTGGGCGTTCTGATCCTGGCGGTCTGTGCCGGATGCGGCGCGTCTCACAGCGGCTCTTCCGCCGCCGCGGACAACTCCGCTTCGGCCTCCGTCCCAGCGGTACAGTCCGCTGTGCAATCCGCAGAAACCGCTGAAGCCGACTCCTCCTCCGCCGTGGCCAATCTCAACCCGGCTCCGGAGGCCACGGTGATCGAGAGTCAGGACTGCTTTGATACCCCCTATCTCTTTTCGCCCGGAGACTGACGGAACCTATCATTTCTGTGCCCAGACCGCCGACGCCTTTGTCGGCAGCGCCGCCGACTATGACGGGGACTCTATCAGCTGGACGATTCATGTGCTGGAAGAGGAATTCACCGATGCATGGCGCTACCTGTCTCAGGCCACTCACCCCGTAGTTTCCGACCTGAACGGCTCTACCGATCTTCCACTGAAGTCCGGGCAGTATGTCTACTGCGTCTGCTCCTGAACGCCTTTACTGCCTCCCCCCGCTCCTGACGGTTCCGGGGCGCTTTCCATCACCCCATTGATACGCCCTATGAGCCCAGCGCCTCAAACAACTATCAACTGGATATCACCGTCGGCTCTGAAAGCCATCTGGATCTGGACGGCGACGGCGTAGAGGACACGATCTATTACAGCATCCGCCCGACGCAGATGACAAGCAACGGCAGCTATGACATGGCCATGCCGGAGTCGCTCACCATCAACGGGGTGGAATATCTCCAGACGGAATCGGAAAACACGCTCTCCCACTATGGCATCTGGCTGGAAAACCCGGATGTGGCCTATTACTATCTGGTTGATCTTGACACCAGCGACAGCTATCGGGAGATTGCGCTGGCCGACTGGGGCAACAGCGACTGGCTGACCACCCATTTCTTCCGGTTTGACGGAGCCGACCTCACCTATCTGGGTTGGGCCAGCGGCCTTCCGGATGACCATACAACTCAGTTCCACGGGGACGGTAGCATTACCGCTATGACCCGGCTGGACGTAATGCAGACCTGGTCCGGCCTGCGCACCTACAGGCTGGAAAACGACCAGCTCCAGCAAGTAGACGGCGAGTTCTGCGTCCCGGTGCTCCCGGACGGCTGGAAGGTCACCCTGCGGCGGGAACTGACCGTCTACGAGCGGCCCGACCGCAGTTCCGGTCAACTCACCCTTTCCCCGCCAGCACTGCGCTGAGCTTCCCTCCACCGACGGTGAGCATTGGGTGGAGATCCAGTGCGCCAATGGCGATACAGGCTGGGCTTATTTCCCGGAGCTATTCAGGTGGAATCCGGCTCTCAGGCACTGGATGCCGACGAAGTATTCGGCAATCTGTTCCTGGTCAGTTAAAACTATGTCTGCGGCCTTCGCATAAAGTGCGAGGGCCGCAGTTTTTGCCTTTTCCGGTTGATTTGTACCTTAAAATAAATTATGATATAGGCAGTATTTTCGCAAAACCAGAAGAAAGAGAAACCGAGGTATCACCTATGACACTCTATCACATTCTGATCGATTTTGGCGGCGGACTGGACCTGAAGGGGAAGATCTCTGCCTCATTGGCGATCCGCAAGATGATTGAGCGGCTCTCCAACGAGTATGAAAGCCGCGTTCGCTCCGTGCAGGACACCAAATGTGAGATCGATCTGAGCAGCCCGGCCGATGATCTCACCAACTCCCTGCGCAGTATGCTGGAAGGCATGGCCGGCGGCATGAACTGCCGCATTGAAATTGAATCTGCGGCAGGCGGCGAGGAAGGCTCTCTGTATTCGCCAAAGCGTCTGCCTCCCCTACTCAGCCGACACCGCACGGTCCAAAGGAAGCAGCCGCTCTGAGCCGCAGTCAGCGCAGCAGCACGCTGGCTGAGATCCTCGATCTGGTCGGCGCCGAAGAGTTCAAGGCACTGTGCGAAGAGCTGAACGACATGGCTCCCGCCCTGCGGGCGCTGAAGGATCAGTCCTATCTCCAGCGCAACACTTACCTCTTCACCATCGACGACGGCTACGGTCTGACGCATGCCCTCAAGCTGATGGCAAAATGCTCAAGGAGCTGAGCTTGATCTCTGACGCAGACCCCTCCGAGATCCGCCTGCCCAACACGGATGATGTGGATGAGCTGGCCAAACTGGAGGACAACATGCGCCGGGAGATGCGCAAGCTGGAGGCTGTGTCGTCTGCCTCGACCTGAGCCAGTGCATGAGCAATCTGGACAAACCCGGCTACCGCAGTGTGCTGCGGACAATCTCTCCAACTGCAAGAGCGTGCTGGTGTTCCGCATTCCATTTCTGGAGCAGCGGGCCCTCCAGACCGTGCAGGCCATTCTGGACGATGTGTTCTTCCTGCGCACCATCACCTTTATCCCCATGGATTTTGAGGATCTGAGCAAGTGCGCCATCCGGGCAGCCAAGAACTACGGCTTTACGCTGGACGGCTCTGCGGAGCCGATCCTCGCCCAGATGGTCGCCCACGAGAAGAGCGACGGCCGCTTCTACGGCATCAAATCCGTAGAAAAGATCGTCGATCAGCTGGTATATGAAAAAGCTGCGTCAGCTCCCCGCCGACGAGGCCGTGGGCGGCACCATCACCGCCGCCGATCTGCGGCGGCTGGACGGCGAGAGCGACCTAATGGATCTGCCCGCCGAGGACAAACTCCGCCAGCTCATCGGCATGGAACCGGTGGCCAAGCAGATCGACGAGATCGTCTCGCTGATCGAATACGCCATCAAAAAGTTCGACTTCTTCCTCCCGGCCCTCCATCCACATGCGCTTTGTGGGCAATCCGGGCACCGGCAAGACCACCGTGGCGCGCATTCTGGGTCAGATGCTCAAGGAGCGCGGCATTCTGCGCAAGGGCGTGTTCTTTGAGTATGAGGGTGTGGATCTGATTGCCAAGTATGTGGGTCACACTGCCCCGAAGGTGGCCCAGATCTGTCAGGACGCCTACGGCAGCGTGCTGTTCATCGACGAGGCTTACGCGCTGGCAGACACGGATGAAAACCGTGCCGCCTCCTTCATCTCTGAAGCGCTGAACACCCTGCTCAGCGAAATGGAAAACCACCGGGACGACATGGTCGTCATCATGGCCGGTTATAAGAACGAGATCGACGACCTGATGCGTTCCAACCCCGGACTTGTCCAGCGCATGCCCTATGAGATCAACTTCCCAACTATACCCGGGAACAGCTTTCCGAGATCTTCTTTGCGCAGGCCCGGAAGGACTTCCTCTTCGGAGAGAATTCATTGATCGGGTACGCGAGTATTTCCGCACCCTGCCCAACAACGTCTATCTGAGCCCCACCTTTGCCAATGCCCGGTTCGTGCGCAACCTGTTTGAGCGCACCTGGAGCAAAGGCGGTTATGCGCGCCAAGCTGGAAAAGGCAGAGCTCACCACGCTGCTCCCCTCCGACTTCGACAAGGCCGCCGAGGAGATGGATGCCGCCAGCAACGGCGCCATGGTGTTTGGCAAGCACGCCTCCGGCGCCACCATGTTCTCCGAGGAGGAGGCCAAGATCCGCTTTGCCGACGTGTGGCGAAGACGAGGCCAAGGAACTGCTGACGGAACTGGTCGACTTTTTGAAGCACCCGGCCAAGTTCCAGGCCATCGGCGCCACCATTCCCCACGGTGCCCTGCTCTACGGCCCTCCCGGCACCGGCAAGACCATGCTGGCAAAAAGCTGTGGCCGGTGAAGCCGGCGTCCCCTTCCTGTCCATTTCCGGCAGTGAATTTGTGGACAAATTCATGGGAGCCGGTGCCGAAAAGGTGCGCTCCTGTTTCAGAAGGCCCGGGGCTCTCCCCGCATTGTATTCATCGACGAGATCGATGCCATCGGTACCAGCCGGGCCGGAACCGGCCACGCCGATTCCGTACTGATCCAGCTGCTGACGGAGCTGGACGGCTTTGACGACAAGAGCGAGGTCATTGTGCTGGCCGCCACCAACCAGCCCCAGCTGCTGGATCCCGCCCTGCGGCGGCCCGGACGCTTTGACCGGCAGGTGCCGGTGGAGCTGCCCGACCTGGAGGGCGCGTGTCCATTCTGGAGCACTATCTCGCCAAGGTGGCCCACGAGGCCGAAGCGTCAACGTCAACGAAATTGCCCGGACTGGCCTCCGGCTGCCTGGCGCAGAGCTGCGCAACATCGTCAACGAAGCTGCGCTGGCCGCCCTGCGGCAGGGGCCGGGACAAGGTGAGTCAGACCGATCTGGCCGAGAGCATTGACGTTATTTCCGTCGGCTACCTGAAGAAGAACGATATCATGAGCGAGCACGAGACGTGGGTCACCTGCTATCACGAGATCGGCCACGCGCTGGCCGCCGCGCTCCAGACCAACCCGCCCCGGTGCAGAAGATCACGATCCTCCCCCGCACCTCCGGCGTGCTCGGCTTTGCTCAGCAGCTGGAGACCAGTGAGCCTGTCATGTACACCCGCACCCAGCTGGAAAACCCGGATCGTTACGATCTGCGGCGGCCGGGCCGCTGAGGAAGTCCACTTCCACGAAGTGACCACCGGCGCATCCAATGACATCGAAAAGGCCACCGGCATGGCCTGTTCCATAGTTGCCCGTTACGGCATGACGGAGGAGTTCGACATGGTGTGCCTTGAGCGTTCCAGCGGCGGTTATCTCGGCGGCGGCACCCATCAGCAGTGCAGCGAGGCCACCGCCCGGGCGATAGACGAAAAAGTTATTGAGCTGGTGCGTGCCCAACACAAGAAGGCCTATGACCTTCTCAAAGCCAACGAAGACAAGCTGGATGAGCTGGCCAGGTTCCTCTTTGAGCAAGAGACAATCACCGGCACCGAGTTTATGGAAATTCTGAATCGATAATCAGATAAAGTGGCAGGCCTTCGGGAACAAACTCCCGAAGGCCTGCTTTTTATTTCACCTTCCCAATACCAGCACCGCCACGGTAAAGTGCATCTGCGCCGCCAAAGCTGCCGGACGGGTTATGCACAAAGACGCGGGCACGCTGGTTATCGCTCTGCGGGACGATCTTGACGTTCCAGCCGAGTGCCGCACCGGCATTGCTCCTGACACCTTCCAGCGTTCGAAGGCCGCCACACCGGCTTGCAGGGCGAACGGGTAACTCACCCACTTTTCCAGCACGGATGCGGCGGAATACTCCCGCTGTCACGTTGCACCACATCATAGCAAGGCCGGAGGCATACTTGATGTACTCCAGCCGCCGGAGGTGCCGGAAACGGTCACAAAATCCCCGACGTCTTCATGGCCGATCATCAGGCCGCTTACCGCATTCACCGGTGCCCCGTAAATATTGAGCGCTCTGATCCCTCGCCCGTATCATAGCGCTCCGCCTCCAGCGTAACGCCGCTGCCGCCGTTGACAAACCGGATCTGGCTGTCCCATTCATCCGTGCCGCCGCTGGGCTGAAGGCGCAGGCCATACTGCTTTCCATCCTGCTCATGGCCGCCGAACAGGTAATGGCGGTTCAGTCCGTTCACCTGCCCGTTTTGAGCTGAAAACCACCGATCCGCGCCGCCGCCGCTGTGACCGTGCCGTCTGCCGTGAGCTTGAAGTTGTCGCTGTCAATGGTCAGGCCGTTGGAGGCGATGACGAGTTCCAGTTTATAGCTGCCGTCCTCCTCCATCCGATAGCGCAAGAAAGCTGGTGCCGTCGCCAACGCAGAGCTGGCCGCCGGAATCCAGATAGACGCCCCGGGCGGTGTTGTCCGCTGACGCCTTTACCCCGGAATAGATGGCGTCCGTGGTGATGTGAAAGCCGCCGATGTCCGCCCCGAAGGCCACCAGATCGCTGACGGAGATCTTCTCCGCCGTAACAGATTTGGCCGTGATGACGCTGCCGTTCAGGCTGTTGTACTCGGTCTGTTCCGCAGTGATCGACACGCCGTCCGTGTTCAGCTTGTAGTAAAGGCCGTCCTCCCTGCACCACCAGCTTGTCCGCCACCACGGTGCCGCCCCTCGATCAGGTCGCCCTTGATGGTCACGCCCACCAGCTCGCCGGTGATCGTGGCTCCGCCGATCGTCAGATCCTGATGATGCCGAGGTGGCATAGAGGTGCCCAATGGACGCCTGGTCGATGTTGAGAAGTCGATGTTCGCATATTTCACTTCCGCGTCCTTTGACTGACAGCTTGTCCGCATCCAGCTGGTCGATGTGGGCCGTCGCGGCGGTCAGCTCCGAAATGTCCGCCTTTTGTGCGGTCAGCTGCGCCAGCTCCGCACTCTCCGCCTTCAGCTTATCGGGATCCTTGCAGATGCCGCCGTCACATGCTCCGCTTCCAACTGCCTGACAAAGGCAAGCTGGGCATCCCATCGCTCCATGGCACGGGTCATGGGCCCTGCTGCCGCAGTGCTGGTACTGTCCTCATGGCAGGCATAAGCGCTCAAAGTCATCTTTAAAACCGCCGTCATACTCCAGCATCTGAGCCATAACAGGAAATCGCACTGCATTGCCGCTCTGGTCCGTGACCTGTATGATGTCCCCGGCTCAATCGCCAGGTCGCCCAGCGCCTTGATCTTGCCGCCATGATAAGAAAAAAATTCTGCCGCATTTGATACAGCGCATCAAGCGTTTTCTGGGTCATCCAGCGGTTTTCCAGCGCAATGCATCCACCGACGTCTCCGGCAGTCAGTGTCTCACACCGCTCTGTTGAGGTCTGGACTGAATTGCCGTCGGCATCAACCGAAGTATTCGTCGACGTTGTGGCGACAATACACTGAATCTTTTTCAGCGTCCACTCCTCACTGTCCAGAGACAGTCCGTCCATATAGATCTGCTCCGGGCCCCAATGCCTGTTCCGTCTCCGAAAACCACTTCACCTCCAGCCTGCCCGCGCTGTCAATGCGGGCATTCGCCCCTAACAGTGCAGCCATATAACCGACCATCTCCCGCATGGTCAAGCCCGTAGTCACCTCTGAGATCGTCACATCCGCAAGATCATCGGCCAGGACCAGCTCCATACCTGCCGTCTTGGCAATATCCGTCAACACTGCTTTTGCCGTTGTCTCACCAGATACGGATGGAAAATAAGCCCCGCTCCAACAGGGCTGTCATTGCATCATAGCCTGTCACGCTGGTACGGTCGGCGCTTTGCTCCGCTTTTGTTATGGTAAACCGACCCAACATCACCTCCGCAGTGTCACCCGGAATCTGTCGTCAAGAAAAAGCTGAATCCGCTTCCCTGTAAGGACTTCGCATTGCCATTCAGCACGCATTTCAACTCCGCAGACGGTGCTCCGCCCAGCGTCAGCCGATCCGCAGACCCCACTGCCCCGGCATTCAGCGTCAGCGTCACGATGTCCTCCCCTGATACTCCGTACCATCCTCCAGCGCGATCCGGGCATTGAATCGCCCGGATCCTTTCAAAAACGCCTCATTCAATGAACGCACTGTGTTTCCTCCTCTTCTTGCTTTATCTGCCTTTGTCACGTTCTCCCCTCCGCTGCTGTACCGTGATCATAGTACAGCAGCGCCGCTGCCCGATATGCAAATATCTCATTTCCCCCTGTTTTTCCCAGGAAAGCAGAGCGTTTTGAATCGTTTTTTTCTGCAAAGAGCAAAAGCCCCGGAGTTTCATCACAAAACTCCGGGGCTTAGCAGACCTATCAACTATAAAAAAGAACGCTCGACTCATTTTTGAATGAATCCAGCGCAATCTAAACGGCATGACTGCCGGTATTCTCTTTTCAGGAACCCATTACCGCTCACTGGCGTACCAGTCATCCGTGTGAGATCAGATCGTCCAGATCCTTACGCTTCTTATCCATATATCATTCCTCCTTTCCTTGATTGAGCATAGTATAGCACAAACCGGCGCAGAAACAAGACAATAAACCATGAAGTTTATGTTAACTGTTTGTAAACAAACCACGCCGCAGTCGCTTCTGACTGCGGCGTGGTTCGCACACTCAATGATTGGCCCGAGATAGATCTGCTCTATATCCGCCTGTCCCAGCACCCGCAGGGTGCCAATGGTCCGCGTTCCCTCATAGGCGCAGCGATAGGCCATGTCGGCGCAGGTCTCGTCGGTCTGAAGGCCGATGCAGCTGTCAAACCCGGTGGGCATGCCCAGAGACGCGAAGAAATCCACGGTGGCGTTAATACCGGCTTCCGCTGCAGCCCGCTCCTCGTCCATCTGAATCCCCCACACGTTGCGGGCGAACTGGGCAAACCGGGCCGGACGCTGCCCGACACATAACCGGGCCCAACTGCCCCAGACAGCGGCCAGCGATGCGCCGTGGGCCAGGTCAAACCGGGCGGAAATCTCATGTCCCAGCTGATGGACGGACCAATCTCCCTGTCCGCCCAGTCCGGTCAGACCGTTGTGACTCAAAGAGCCCGCCCACATAAGCTCACTCATCGCGGTATAGTCGGAATGGTCGGTCATAGCCGCTCTTCCCTGCTCGATCACAGTGCGAAGCAGTGCTTCTGCCAGCGCATCCGTGAGCGGATTTTCCACCGGGTTGAAGTAGCGCCCATGGTGTGCATCATGATGTCCACAATACCGCAGCCGATCTGGTAATCCGGGAGTGTATAGGTGAGTTCCGGATTCATGATCGCAAACTTCGGGCGGTTGAAATCGGTGCTCAGGCCCCGCTTGCGGCCAATCTCCTCGTTGGTGAGCACGGAGGAATTGCTCATTTCGCTTCCTGCAGCGGGATGGTCAGGATGACACCCACCGGCATGGAGCGCTCCAGCGGCACCTCCGGCTCCAGAAGTTCCAGATATCCTGCTCCGGGTTGGCCACACCATGGGCAATGGCCTTCCGGTATCAATGGCACCCTGCCGCCGATGGCCAGCACAAGATCCGCGCCGAAACCGATGGCCTTCCGAACGCCATCCCGGGCGTGCTCCAGCGTTGATTGGGCTTGGCCCGCCATAGCATTCCACCGCCAATCCGGCATCTGTCAGCACCTTTGTCACGCGCCCAGCAGGCCGCTGCGCTGCACACTGCCTCCGCCGTAAACCACCAAAACACGCGGCTCCCGCCGTATTTTTGCACCAACTCTGCCGCCTGAAGCCCGTATCCGGCCCGAAACCACCTCAGTGGGGCTATAAAAGGTAAAGGAATGCATGATGTATCCTCCTCAATCAATGGCAAAGGGTACGCACCATGTCGAAACAGACGCACACCCTGCGTGTCGGAATAACCTTGAACTCAAGGGCCAGCTCGGTGCCGGTCAGCATCTTGTAAGCCTGCAGATACTTCGATGGTCATGTCCACGATCTCCTGAGGGAGTGTCCAGTCATTGCCGGGGTTGGCCTTCAGCCAGTCGCGGGCAAACTGCTTATCGAAGGAGGGCTGGCTGTGACCTGCCTCATAGCCGTCTGCGGGCCAGAAACGGGAGGAGTCCGGGGTGAGCATCCGTCGCCCAGCACCATATTTCCATTCTCGTCCAGGCCGAACTCAAACTTGGTATCCGCAATGATGATGCCGGGCTCAGGGCGTACTCGGCACACTTCTTATAGAGGGCAATGGTGTTGTCGCGCAGCTTGGCGGCGTACTCCGCACCCCTTGCCAGGGAAGCGCTTTTCCAGATACTCCACGCTCTGCTCATAGGAGATGTTCTCATCGTGGTCGCCGATCTCCGCTTTGGTGCTGGGCGTATAGATGGGCTCGGGCAGCTTGTCGCTCTCCTTCAACCCCTCGGGCAGGGTAATGCCGCAGACAGTGCCGTCCTTCTGATAGCTGGCCCAGCCGCTGCCGGTGATATAGCCGCGACAATGCACTCCACGGGCAGCATCTCCAGCTTGCGGCACATCATGCTCTTGCCTTAAGAAACTTGTCGTTCTGGAAGAACTCAGGCATATCCTTCACGTCCACAGAGAGCATATGGTTCGAATGATATCCTTTGTCATGTCAAACCAGAACTTGACATCTGAGTCAGCACAGCGCCCTTCTTAGACACCTCATTGTGCAGAATCACATCGAAGCAGCTGATCCGGTCGGTAGCCACCATAATGAGGCTGTCACCATTATCATAGATCCCGAACCTTGCCTTCCTTTGATGGGTTTATAGTTGGTCATAGCATCTATCCCGCCTTATCGCAATATTCAGATTTGCCGCTGGCACTTTAAGCCCGTCAGCTTCTAAAAGAGTAGCGCATTTTGCGGTAAATTGCAAGTTAAAAGCGAAAAACCACCCCGGGGACAGCAAAGCGCGGACCGCATAAATGCAGTCCGCGCCGGAAAACAGTCTTAGTCAGGAGGCACTGTAATCGATCATCAGTATATCGATCCGCTGAAAATCGCCGGAATCAATGCCATAAACTCCATCCTCGTCCTTGGTGACCTGGACGGAGATGGTCTGGGGATCCAGATAGCCGATGGAGTCCAATTGGGCGGACACAAGGTCGATGATGGCATTGGCCCAGGCCTCCTCATACTGTTTCTCGGTTGCGTCGCCAAACTCTCCATTATTGATGCGCTCCTGCCAGGCCGCACCGAATTCCGTGCTGTGGGCCATAGCCTGATCGATGATATCCATGGGGTAGATGGTCAGGCTCACCAGATAGGTCTCACCGCTGGTGCTGGTTTCTCCCACCTCATACTTGCTGTGGGGGTAGATCTGATGGTAAAGGTCCGCGATCTCATCGCTGATGGAGCTGTCGCAGAGATCCAGATCAATGTTGAAGTAGCTGGCAAAGGCCTGCACCTCCATCTGGATGCCCTGCTCATACTGCTGGTGAGCCTCTTCTTTGGTCAGGTCTACTTTTTTCAGATAGTCATCGGTGTACTGATCCAGATAGATAAAATCCAGATTGCTCTTCACCAAATCCGACGCGGAAAAGGAACCGCAGCCGGCCAGCAGTCCCACGCAGACAGCCGCACTCAATGCCAGTGCCAGCAGCTTTTTTCAGAGTCCTTTTCATTTTCAATTCTCCCTTTTTCCCGGCATAGCGCCGGTATCTCTGTGGCTATCATAACATCGGTCGGCAGGAAGTGCCAGTAAGAAGCTGAAAAAAGCCTCGTTTGATAAAATTTAACTGTTCTCCTCCGGGATCTGGATGGCCACACCGTTGACTTCGATGCCCTCGCTGACCCGGATGACGATGCACTTGGCCCCGTCCACGATGCGGGTCTGGAGCAACTCACTGCGGTCCGGATTGACCTGAATGACCACATCCGGAGCCTTGACCTCCAGCCGCTTGGTATCCACAAGATTCTGAGGACTCAACTCCGTATTGACGCCGAACTCTGCATCAAAGCGCTCGTCGAACGCCTCAACGTGCTCATCGCTGACACCACTGGCACTCAATACCGCACGCAGCCCACGCTTGAGATGGTCAGCGGCTCCGGCTCCTTGCTCTCCTTATGCACGTCGATCATCTGGGTCAGGTGATCCTGCACCGCCTGCACCACGTCGTAGCTGCATTCCTCCTCCAGCGTCTCCCCCCAGAATGGTCTGAAGGTCTCCCCGCTGACCATGGCAGGCATGGGCTTTTCCGTCTTGAAGATAGCGTCCACAAAGTCGTCATGGCCCTCCTGCACATTGCGGGTGTAGTAGAGCGCATTATAAATATTGGTCGCACGGTCATCAAAGGCCGGAACATAAAGCCCATCTCAGGAGAGCCGACGACCTGCCCGGGAGCCTGAATGTGGAAGCGGCTCTCCCGGCCGATATAGTTGAGGGAGGGCTTTGTCTCCCCTTCACCGGGCAGACGGCGCAGAGAATGTAGCGGAACTGCTCGGTGGAATTATCCTCCTGCACTACATCGTCCTTGCCTTTATAGTAGACGTCATAGGTGTTATAGGTCAGCAGGATCAGACTGTTGCTCTCCAGATCCAGCGACTGGATGACCCGGCTGAAGAAGGCCTGCACCGCGTTCTCGTCCTCCAGCGCGGAGTCCCGCAGCGTCATGAGCAGCCGATGCTCATCGCTGTCCACCACCTGCTGGGTGCGGAAGCTCAGATCCAACAGATTGCGGCCAATGGATCCGGTCATGACCTTGCGGAAAAAGCGACAGGAACTTTTCACCGTCCTGTTCCCCATCATGGTCAGCGACTCCTTGAACTGGGAGATGATCTCCTTGCGCTCATTGACATAACATCCGTGGATATAGTTGATATTAGTCTTATCCAGCCGCAGCCGACGGCGCAGCTCACCGATTTCCTTTTCGTTCATAGTACGCTATCCTCGCAAAACTCAATTTGGTGTTTAGTATAGCACAAAACCTTCCGCTCGAAAAGGTCAGACCCCCGTTCCGGCAGATTTTCATCTGTGCAGGTGGCTTTTTCCGCCGGAGTATGCTAGAATAGAACGCACGATTTCCAGCGATACGGCTTAAGGAGAACATTTAAATATATGGAAAAGAAACTATCTGTTGGGCAGAATGCACTGCTGAATTCCATTGGATCGCTCTTTTATCTGGGCTGCCAATGGCTCATTACAGTGCTGGTCATCCGCATCGGCTCCGTGGAGGATGGCGGTGATCTGTCGCTGGCCATGTCCATTACCAACATTTTCTATACGCTGGCTGCCTTTGGCATGCGGGAATTTCAGGTTTCTGACTATCACAACAAGCACAGCACATCCGACTATATCACCACCCGCATTATAACCTGCCTCTTCTCCATTCTGCTGTGCAGTGCGGTTATTCTCCCCAACCGCCACTATTCCGGCACGCAGATGGCCTGTATCCTTATTTATATGCTGTTCCGCGCCTGTGAGGCGCTATCGATACCTTTCAGGCGATCGAGCAAAAGGCAGACCCATGGACTACACCTGTATTTCCTTTGTGTTGCGCGGCATCCTGCTTCTGGGCAGCTTCTCTGCCATTCTGCGCATCACACATCAGCTGCCGCTGGCTATCCTGGGGATCGCACTGTTTTCACTGGCGGTGCTGTTCCTCTTCGACTGGCCTGCCGCCCGCCGCCTGACCGGCTTTAAGCTGCATTTCTCTCTTAAATGCTCCGCCCTGCTGCTGGTGGAGTGTGTGCCGCTGATGTGCAACTCACTGCTTCAAACCGCAGTTGTCTCGATTCCCCGCACCGCGCTGGAGAGCCTGTATGGTAATTACACGCTGGGGGATCTCATGCCTCGATCGCCACCCGGCCACCATTGTGCAATCCGCCGCTACCTGGCTCTACACCCCGACCATCACCGTATTCACCCGAAATTATATTGAAAAAAACAAAAAGGCATATTTCAGCCTGCTTGTAAAGATTCTCTCTCTTCTGGCCGCCGTATTCGCCGCGATTCTGGCCGGTGCCGCACTGTTGGGCCATTGGGGCTCAATTTGCTCTTCGGAGGCGAAATTGCCGATTATTCTTCTCTGCTTATCCCGGTGCTTCTCACCACGCTGCTGATCGCACTGTCCTACTTTTGGAGCTCTGCTCACCATTACCCGTAAGTTGAAAGTACTTCTGGTCGCCAACGCCGCAGCCGCAGTGCTGACCTCGCGCGCTCACGCCCACTGATCCGGACCTTTGGCATGAGTGGTGTCAACTATGTGATCTACATCGCCATGGGCGTCAATGCGTTGATCCTGCTGATCGCTCTGCTTCTGATACTGAACACACACTTCAACCAACCCGCAGCGCAAAAATAAGTGAAAGCGCCGTATGAGGAAAGTCTCTCATACGGCGCTTTTATTTTTACTCGGCCACGTTGATCCTGTCGCCAAAGTCCAGAATATGCGGGTAATGGGTCTTACGCTTGTCCTCCGGCGGCATGACCATATAGTCGCCGTAGAGATTGCGCAGCATTGCGTCCAGATTATGCGGAACTTCAGCATAATGTCCTCAAACTTGTACTCCTGCACCGGATAGATATCCTCTTTCAGCACAGTGTTCCAGTTCGATCCGTATCGCAGGGATAACCCATCCGCTTTGTTTCAACATTCTCATACTTCCTGCACTGGTGCAGGCACCGACGGTACAGCCAGCTGGGGGAAATATGCAGCACCTTCATGGCTCCATGTGGCAAACGCACAGATCCCCTGCGCCACAGAGTATTTCCAGCCCGTCAGGCCGATATAGGGATGGGGCACGCTGCGCAGGATCAGCAGCTTACTCCAGAACCACGCCGTCCACACCTGCCAGTGATAGGCAAACTTACCGTCAGCCAGATTATCATAAGCATACAGATCCAGAAAAATACCGAAGGGGCAGTCCACATCCTGACCGCCTCTTCCACAAACCGGGTATTCCGAATACAGAGCCGGGTCGTCATCAGCGGATAACGGGAATCGTGCGCACCATTTAAAATGTAATACTTGTCGAATACTTTTCCTCAATGATGGCCATTGCCTTTTCGAAATCAGCTCTGGGCATGGCTACGTCAATATCATCATCCCACGGGATAAAGCCGCCAAAAGCCGGACGGCACCAATACCCGTACCGGCGATAGCAAAATAGCGCAGATCATTTTCGCAGACGGCAATAAAGTCCTTTAAATGCCCATTTCTTCATTCTGAACGCGCTTCAGTATTTCCGGGGCGTAAAATTTGCTCATACTCCCCAATTCCCATATTTTCATATCCACGCAGAAACGGTCCCGTTTCTGACGCAATGTTAAACATCTCTGATACAATGTTAAATATTATAGCATAACTAAATCGCGTTTTCCACAAGAAAAGTCTCTTTGTGAGTTTTTCGTTTATCACTTTGTGCTTATTACCGTATAGTGATATTATAAATATCAATAAATTTGTGTAAAATCTATTGTTTGTATCATGATTGTCACAGATAAGGAGAAAAATGCTGAATTTTACTGTTGGACCTGTACAGTCCTCTGACCGCGTGATGCGCGCCATTGGCGGGGAACAGGTTCCCTATTTCCGTACGGAATTTTCCTTGTTATGCTGGAAATGAACAGCGAGGAAAAAAATTTGCTAAGGTTTGGCTGACGATGCCAGAACAGTCTTTCTGACCGAATTTCGGCACGGCCGCCATGGAAGCGGCCGTCATGAATCTGTTTGACCGGCACGATAAAGTGCTGGTCGTCAACGGCGGCAGCTTCGGGCAGCAGCGTTTTGCGGACTCTGCCAGCTTCATGAAATTCCGCACGAAGAAATCCGCCTTGAGACCGGCAGGGCACTGACCGCCGATCACCTTGCTCCTTATGCAGGCAGGGGCTTTACCGGGTTCCTGGTCAATGTACACGAAACCTCCACCGGCGTACACTACAATATGGAGCTGATCCTCCCGCTTCTGCCGGGAAAACGACCTGTTTTCTCGTCGTGGACGCCATCAGTTCGTTCCTTGCGGATGAATTCGACATGAAGGCGTGGGACGTTCAGGTCATGCTGACCGGCTCTCAAAGCAGGCTGGCCTGCCCGCCGGGCGTTTCGGTTCTGGTGCTTTTCCGCCAAGGCCGTTGCGTCTGGAAGGGCGAAAGATTAAATGTATGTATCTGGATCTGAACTCCGCACTCAAAAACGGGGAACGGGGGCAGACGCCGTTCACGCCCGCCGTCGGAACGCTGCTTCAGATCAACGCCCGCCTGAAGGAGATCGACGCAAACGGCGGAGTCGCAGCTGAAACCCGGCGCATTTCCGCACTGGCCGCCGATTTTTCGCGCAAAGATCAGGGATCTGCCCTTTGAGATCGTCTCTGAATCCATGTCCAATGCGGTGACTCCGCTGCATCCGCGCAATGTCTCCTCCGCATACAGCGTATTTACTCATCTGAAGGACGAGTACGGTATCTGGGTCTGCCCCAACGGCGGCGCACTGGCTGACCGCATCTTCCGGGTCGGCCATATCGGTGCGCTGACTGCGAATGACAACAAACACTCGTCGCCGCCATGCAGTGATATGCTGCGGCGCGGCCTGTTATAAAATACGGGGCCAGACAAATGACGACCGTATGATACTACGGAACCTACGATCTGCTGCACTATGGCCCATTCGCTGCTCAAGCGGGGCCAAGGCACTGGGGGACTACCTGATGATCGTCGGTATAACCGCAGACGACTTCGACAAGACCCGTGGAAAAATCAATGTGCAGCAATCCTCATGGAGCGCATCGAGGCGGTACGCTCCACAGGGCTGGCCGACCAGATCATCGTAGAAGAATACGAGGGGCAGAAAATTGATGATATCCGGCGCTATAATGTAGACATTTTTGCCATCGGATCTGACTGGAACGGACATTTTGACTATCTGAAGGATTACTGTCAGGTAGTTTATCTGGAACGCACCGAAGGCGTATCCAGCTCCGAGATCCGCGCCGAGGAACACAATCTGCGCCTGGGCATGGTCGGCGAAACAGTGACGGTGCAGAAATACCTCCGGGAAAAGCCGCTATGTCAACGGCGCGCAGGTCACCGCCATCTACGCACTGGATCGCAGCTGGCTGCCCCAGGATCAGGCCGCACTGTCCGTTGACAATTTCGACATCTTGCTGGACAACTGCGACGCAGTCTATATTGCCTCACATCCCTCCCCGCCATGCCGCCCAGGTCCGTCAGGCGCTGGAGCGCGGAAAACACGTCCTCTGTGAGTCGCCCATTGCCCACGACGAAGCGGAATGCGTGCAGCTTTTTTCAATCTGGCAGAGCAAAACCACCTCATTCTGATGGATTCCATCAAAACCGCCTATTCCACCGCCTACAACCGCCTTCTCCTTATGCTGAAGGGCGGAAAGATCAGGCATTCTCTCCGTAGACGCCACCTGCACCAGTCTGCGCGACGTGTCCTCCGAGGCCGCCCGCGAACGGACCTGGAGCAGCATTTGTAATTGGGGTCCCCACCGCCCTGCTCCCATTTTTCAAATCCTGGGCACCGACTGGACCCATCGCCAGGCATCGTCGCTGGTCCTGGAGTCCGATGATTTTGATCTGTTCACGCGGATCGACTTTTATCTATAAAGATGCCGTGGCCTCCATGAAAGTGGGCACTGGCGTAAAATCCAGGGAGAGCTGATCGTCTCAGGTACGAAGGGCTATGTTTATATCCCCGCCCCCTGGCAGGAAGACGGACTACTTTGAAGTGCGCGCTACGAAAACGCAGAAGATAACCGCAGATATTTTTACCAGCTGGACGGTGAAGGCATTCGCTACACCATTGCCGCATTTCTGAAATCGATCAATCTGGGGCAGAACGTCACCTATGTGGATCCGGGAATATCCACCCACATCCTGCCGCATTGTCGAGGAAATTCAATCCGGGAAAAACGTGAACCGCCTCTCCCGCAATAGGCACGGCGCCGTCTGACCGGAGCGAATGCAGGCTTACTTTTGACAAACCAAAGCGAGGGCTGACAGATTGTTGATCTGTCAGCCCTCGCTTCATTGCCTCGTTTCTCTCGTTTCTTATGTCTGTCTTACTTTATCATCCGTAGGCGCATCCGATCCTGCGCGCTCCGCCTCCATAAACCGTTTCTCCATCAGCGCCACCGACTGCGCCAGCTGCCGGAGTTGGGCGGATGTTTTTGGAGATGGTGATGGATTGAACAAAGGCAATACACAGGGAGAAGATGAAGCCCAGGAAAAGATCAGATTCACCGGACTGTAAATTCCATCAGGGCGGCAAGTCCCTGAAGCAGTCCGGGCACAGCCGCAAAGATCATCAGAACAATGCTGCACAGGATCCACGGCAGCGCATATTTTAGTTGCATTTTTTTTTTTCGTACCGAATTGACGGCCAAAATAGTCCGATCAGAAAGATCACGATCAGAATGATCCAGGCTTTCACAGTCATATCTTATCCCAACCTTTCCACAAGGATCGCCAAACTCACTTTGATCATATAGTAAACCGACTTCGCCGGATTGATAGACGAAGTCCCGGCAGAGCGCTCGCGCATGACCACAGGTATTTCCTGCACCTTGTACTTTTTGCGCAGCAGGCGCGCCACTGTTTCCGGTTCCGGATAATCCTGCGGATAATCCACGCTGAATTCTCTCCATCACCCGGCGACTGCACATTCTCATATACCGGAGGTAGCGTCCGTGATCGTACCGCCATAGAGCAGCTTGATCAAAAAACTTGAAGAAGTTGATGCCGAAGCGGCGTAGCCCTAATGGACTGGAAGCCTTCATTTTCAATGAAGCGTGAGCCGATCACCATGTCCAGACATCCCGCTCCAACCGATCGGCCATCGCCTGAAGGTAGCTGGCGTCGTGCTGGCCGTCACCGTCAAACTGCACCGCCACATCATAGCCGTGCTCCACCGCATAACGGTAACCGGTCTGGATACCGCCGCCGATGCCCAGATTGACCGGAAGATCGATCACGTTCAACCCATTCTCACGGCAGCGCTGAAGCGTGCGATCCTTCGAGCAGTCATTGATGACCACATAGTCAAACCCCGGCGCATGATCCAAAATATCCTGCACCGTATTCACGATGCTGGCCTCCTCATTATACGCGGGTATGATTACCAGTTTCTTCATGAAAACACCTCAAAGCGCATTGGACTGTTGTCCTTTTGCATAAACTCGGGTCAGCAGCTTTGCAATAGGCTTAGGCCAGAATTTGCAGAACATTTCATACTCTTCCCCGCTCCGGGCCCCGTCTCCAATGATCGCAGAGGTCTCAGACCCCTCATGGATCCGATGATACATCAGTACCTGCGCATCATAGAGAAAACTGCCCTCAATTTGGACAGCCTTTCCCAGGCCTCCCAATCCTCACAGCTGCGGAAATGATTCCGAAATACCACCTTCGGCAGATTTTCCCGTGCAAAACTGACCGAAGGGCAGCAGATCAGACAGCCCATAGACAGCACCCGCCGCCGGATCCAGCGGCTGCGGCGGAGATTTTCTCAGCAAGACAGCAACCTTCGCTTTACGCGAAGCAGGCCGTTTCCAGTACCGGCGCGCCATTGCGCAGCTCGCCATAATCGGTAAAGTAGATCAACGGCCTGTCCGCACGCTGCATTGCAGCCAGCATCGCTCCGTATAATGCTCCAGATAGATATCATCCTGATGGGCGATGGTCACATAAGGCGTATTGGTCTGCGCATAGCCATAATTCCAATCCTGCGTGATGCCGCCCGGGCAGAATTGACAAAGAGCGGGATCTCATACTCGTCCGCCAGTGACCGGATGTAGTCATTCGGCGTTGAAGTGGCCATAATGATCTCCGACTGCACCGTCTGCGCCTTCAGAGATCGGATACATTCCTCCAGAAACGGACTTTCCTTATATGCGCAGATCACATAGGTGTGCTGATTCATAGCGGAAAACGCCTCCATCCTGTCGCTCAGACAATTCAAACAATTCCATAGTGCAGCAGCACAGTATGAACACATTCAGCGTCCCTGTGATCGCTGCCATGTGCCGTTCCATACCGGCATTGACCCGAATCGAGCCATTGCGCGGCACCATGGCCGCCGTAAGCGGCAGCAGGCAGGGAAATAGCGTCCCTGCGCATGGCTGCTATAGTTCAGTCCCAACGGCGTCAACTCAAAAGCATAGACGCCAGGATCAGCGCTGCGCTGCCGACGATCAGGAGCAGCGTCCAGATCTGGCCAGGAACGGAAGGGGCTCACCATCGTCGTTCTTTTTCATGCAGGCAATGAGGAAGCACAGACCAAAGGGCAGGTAAAAATAGGTCGGCACATCCAACTGAAACCAACCCAGGCTGGAGCCCATCAGCGTATCCAAATACCATTCTCCCTGCTTCACAAGAGTGGTAAGAAACAGGATCACCGTCTGAAGCGGATTCTGAAGCACCCATCCCACGGTATAGCCCGGCTCGTCTGCCCATGCGACGAGGTTTTCCCCCACCGGATACGCCGGAAATTCCCAGCACATGAATGAACTGAAATGCCAATAAACAGACGATAGCCGCACCGATCATCCCGGCCTTGACCAGATTGGGCCGACGGCAGACCTGTTCCAGCTTTTTTACGCGGGATCAGCAGGACAAGAAACACCAACGGGGTATGGACCAGCTTATTGGGCGCCAGCAGCACTCCCAGCACCGCACAGCAGATCAGCTGGCGGCGTGTGATAGATTCCCCGTAGATCAGATGCAGGATCTCCGCCGTAAACAAGCAGGCCAGCGCCAGCACGATCCCGTCATAGGGTAGGACGCTACAAGGTGCAGCGTCATAGGAAACATGGAAATTGTAAAAAACACGCCTTTCCACATCGGTGCTCGCTTGATCGCGCGGTAAACCAGCAGGATATAGGCCGCAATATTGCACATACGCCCACAGTAGAACACAGGCACCGCGCCCAGATGGAGCAGTCGTCCGACCGCTATGCCCAGCGCGGAGGCCATATAGCCGAACGGCGCATTGACAATCGCCGTACTCCACGCATTATCGCTGACAAGCGCGGTATCCTTTGTAAACAGCGCAAAATCTCTGGCCAGCTGAGCAAAGTCGGCAGGGCTCATAATGCCGCTTGAGCAATATGTGTCGTAAAAACGCTGTCTGCCGTGCGCATAATAACGCCGTCCGTATGAAGCTGACTCCAATGAAACAGGAAATAGTTAGACAGCCGATAGGCTGAAATATAGTGCGCCTGTTCATCCGGCACCGCAATAGGACGGAAAAAAGCATATATCCCACCCCAAGCACGGCCATAGAAAAAACAAAGACCTGTTCCAGGCGGAATTTTTTTTGGAAAGACAGAAACTGAAGGGCAGAGACATAGGCAACTGCAAGCAGACACGCTGCCGCGACCAACATTACAATTGCTGTACTGATCTGGCTTGCTGTCCACAATACCACAAACTCATATACCGTATACAGGCAGACCAGCAGTGAAAGTGCGATCAATGCGGCACACCGGATGGTCTGCTTATGTTTTCAAAGGTCTGATTCAGCATGGCCTGATAACCCCTTTACGCGGCATCTGCACCGCATTTTCTTTCCCCTGAGGACTGCCAATTTTAGCAATATTTCATTTTATTTTAACAGAATCCGCTTCTGATTTCAAGTATTGGCCAAAAATGCAGCCGAAGGCGGACAGATGATCTGACATCGACCACCTGTCCGGCCCACCGCTTCTCATCCGCTGCCCCAGTTCAATAGAGCGCGGCATTCATATGCTTTTTATCAAATACATTCTGATAGACCATACACTGATACTGCCACAGCAGCTCATCCTGCCGTTTTCATCTGTGCGGTCATGCCAGTTCCAGTCGGCATCATAGTACCCAAAGGCATTCATGGCAGGATACTCCTTCTGCACCTCCAGCAAAAATTGCTCGTAAGGGCTGAGCTCCAGTCCCGCCGCATTCAGCAGCATGGCGCGCAGATATTGGGCGATGTCAGCACACCGGAAGCGCTCTCCAAATCAAAGTTGGCCCAGAGCGCAAGGAGGACTGAAATCTGATGGCCTGGCTGTCTGCTTTTGCTTCTTCTCCCCATAAAACGACTCCAGTTCGTTATATGATTTTCGCCGAGACTGGGCTGATGATCGCCAAACATCAGAATGATCGTATCCTCATCCACCTGAGAAAGTACTCCACCAGCATCTCAAATGCCCGGTCAGTCTCCTGCACCAGAGCCAAATACTCTTCCAGTTCTGACGTGCGCAGATTCGTATTGTTGGGTTCCACGGTCACATCTACCTACCGCCGGCTTGTCCGCGCCTACTTCCGTGGTTCTGCATCGTCACATTAAAACGGAAAACGGCTCATCGGTCTGCCGCTCTTCATCCACATCGAGATGATATTGCGAAAATCAGACTCATCGCTGAGATACCAGCGCAGGCACTCCTGATGGGGCAGGTCAGCATCCATATCATAGAATGGCGACAACCCGAGCAAGGGGTAATTGGTTCCCGCCGGTATCCATTCGGAGTAAAACGGATGATAGGCCGCCGTCGTGTATCCATGCCGCTGAAGGCTCCATGCGAAGGATTGCTGCCGTGGAGATATACTGCACATAGGGCAGCTGCCCGCCGGAAACATATAGAGACTGTTGCCGGTCAGGAATTCATACTCGGTATTGGCCGTTCCGCCGCCCGCAACAGAGACCAGCAAACTGCCCTTGACGGTATTTTCCTCCAGACTGTGGATAAAGGGCATACCATCCTCTTCCGTTGAGGAACCCATAGAGTTCCGGCAAGTCGGAGAATGCCTCGTTCATGATCGCAATGACATTCGGATGACGGAACTGTGAATCAGGAGAATCCGACTCATATGCCGACAGGATCTCCTCCGTTTTCTGAGCCGTATATCCCTGCGGCTTGTCGCCCTGCAACCCGGCTCTGGCATAGGACAGGAAGGAAACCAGATACCCATTCGACTGACTGACCGCGGACGGGTTCCATGCCTCGCCCAATCAAACTGCGGAAGCAGCACCGCAGTCAGCACCAGAGCACCCACCGCGACCGGAAGACTCTTTCCATAGCTGCGCCAGCGACGCCGCTCCCAACTTTGAGCCCCAGCCCGCCGAGCAGGCAGACACTGGCGCAGAGAAGGCCAAAAGCGCACCTATAACCACCGAGTCCGGTGCAAACTCGTAATTGGAAGCCACATTTGCCGCCGTGCCCGCCTGAAGGATATCAGAATACTCAAGCGGATTCCCCGCAAATCCCCAAAGAAATGATTGGCGATCCCCCAGACCATCAGGATCAGGCCGGAAATCGGCAGCATAGCGCGCCTCGGCGCAGCAGCACCATCAGGAACAGCGGAAGGATACAGCAAACCAGCAGATTGAGCAGAAGCAGTTTCATGCTCCGAAAATCAAAGTTCGCCATATTCATCAGCTCGATCGCCGAAAACTGGCATACTGCCCAAAGCGGCAGCAGTGCCATCTGTCCCCAGAGCCAGCGGCGCCGTCCGTGCGCCGCAGCAGCAGCACGCAGACGGAAAGCCCCTCCAGGCTCAGCACCATCAGCCAGCTCAGCAGACGCAGTCGACTGCCCCATCATTTCCAAGCAGATTGCGCAGCATGACGGTCAACAGCGCCGCCTTCAGTCCCCCACTGGACTGCTGCCGGTACGATCCAACCCGCCTTATCACGGCGGCTCAGCTGCGCTCGCTTCCGCAGGCTGCCTCAGTGTTCTGCGCCACAAAACCGCTTCAATCGCCAGCAACGCGCACAGGAGCAGGATACAAAAACGCCACCAGCTGCATTTCCAGCACCAGTTCAGGCCAGCTGTTCAGCTCAATACGGTCGATCTTCACCGCGCTTCCCTGCTGCTGTGTCGGATCCACGCGCAGTTCGGTCACCCCACTGCGCTGCTGGCTCCATGCGACGGGCAGCGTCACATGGAGTCGGCTCCGCACTGACCGATGTATAGACCGCTTCCCATTGAGGCAGCAGATATACGGTGCCCGAAGCTGAACCATCCGCACCCTCTGTATAAACCGATACCGTACGCACAGCGATACTCTCACCCAAGTCGTAGACAATCCATGGATCGTCTTCCTCTGCCAGCAGCATCCCCGATGCCTCCGCTTCAGTCCATAGATCGTGCTGTACCTGGGATCAAGCAGTTGCTCACAAGTGATCGTACGGCTCGGATATAAGCTGGTCATTCCGGTAACAGCAAGTACATCAGCGAGTATGAATACTGAGCGCGATCAGCACCCCAACCGCCCATTTTTCTTCATATAGCAAGCTCCTCCATGTACTTTTCCTGTTTCTTTCAGCGCAAGTTGAGTATTAGTATAGCAATTTTGCCTTGACCGCGCAACAGTTTTCGACCGAATTCGACCGCGCTTATTACAAATGCAAGCGGGCCGTATGGCCCAGGAGCAACTCA
>VOFG01001276.1_pt1 | contig 26099 bp, 55 predicted proteins | sample 5384171 | NCBI WGS metagenome assembly VOFG01 (sample SAMN12384726, study PRJNA508395) | human gut metagenome | isolation source: healthy gut F | host: Homo sapiens | reverse complement strand
AGGGGTTTCTCCGCCGGCTTTGTCGGAATGTTGGAAGAAGAGACGGTTTCCATACCGGTTCTTGCGGAAGATGCGGAAGCTCCGGCGTGGTTGATCTGGATCGCTACGGTAGCGCCGTTTTTATGAAGGTTCTCGACTAACTGATAGTAACGCGGCATAAAGCTGTCGTGGTCGATACGGATCTGGCTGGTTCCGTTGGAACCGACCGGGTACTCGATGTTGGCGTTCTCCAGAATAATAAGACCAACGCCGCCTTTTTGCGCGGAGAGAGTAATAATTCATATGACGGTTACTCATCCTCACCGCTTGTCTCACCGTAGTTGGTTCCCATCGGGGTCATTGCAATACGGTTTTTAATCGTTGTTCGTTTGATGGTAATTGGTTCAAATATTTTTGGGTAAGCACTCTTCATGAAAATTTCTCCTTATTCATTACATGAGCGGTAATCCTGTTTGTGACAAATCCATCATAACTCTTTTCGACTAAAAATTAACAATATCTTTCAGATAAACTTTTTGATACGTTTTCGCTATCATTTCTGGACTCTTCGATAATGTCAGCGTGCTGTTTCATGTATTCGGTAAAACCGTTCGACAGCCGGAAGCCGGTAGCGGTTCTTCATCCAGAACATAAAAGTCTGATGATAAATCTCGAGACCGTTCAGCGTATGGATACGGATGCCGTCTGCCTGTTCCAGAATATCGGTTCGCGGCATAAGCGCGATGCCGAAGTTTCGCGTACCAGTGCCACAATCGAATATTCATCCGGGCATTCCATGATAATATTCGGATGAAGCTGATATTTGCGGTAGAGATGACCGGTATAAGCATCCAGGAGGCGCGGTCGTAGCCGATCACCGGATAACGGGTAAGCTTTATGCTGGAACCCCGGTTCATCGGCAATCGGATGCTGTTCCGGGGACACGATGACAAGCGGCTGCTGGATCAACGGAAAAAACTCCATGTCGTCGCGCTTTAAAAAGCCGCCAAACCCAAGATCGAGTTCACCGGATTTCACCTTCTGTGCAATGGCCGGGGTATGGTTCTGCCAGAAGCTAAAGGCAACGTTTTTGTTTTCTTCTTTGTCCAGAAAGGTGCGGACGTTGTGCGGAATATAATGTCCGGCAAGTGGAAAAATATAACCGATGTTGATTTTTCCGCCACCGGAGGCGAGTTCTTTCATCTTGCCTGCCGCAATGTCACAGTCGCCTGCGATCCGGTCTGCATGCTCCAGAAAAGACGGCCGGCATTGGTAAGGGACAACACCGCGCCCTTTCTTTTCAAACAGTGTGATCCCAAGCTCACTTTCAAGGGCGGCCATCGAACGGCTCAGGATGGCTGGGAAATATAAAGTTCCTCCGCCGCCTGGTGATAATTTTTCAGCCGGGCAACCTTTCGGAAATAGAGAATCTGATTCAGTGTCATGTGGATTTTCCTCCTGAAAAAAAATGGTTCCGTAAGAAAGTCTTTTGCTTCCTCTTATTATGATAACTCAAGTATACCATATCAATGCATTCAATGCATTGGTTTTTTCCTTTAAAAGCATTAGACCGTACACACGTTTTCACTGTTAACATAAAGGCAAATGTTATTTTTTTAACATTCACGAAACTGGTAATCTGTTGTTTGTGACAAAACAAAAGGATGAACCGAACAGAGGAAAAGACAATTTGACCTCAAACATGATCTATTTAAAAAGGAGAAACCATGAACAAGAAATACCTGCCAAGTGCATTAATTTTGTACTTGAACTACTTTTTATCCACGGTGTTGATGCTCTATTCTGGGCCAGGCAGTCATCAAAGAGGCTCTTGGCAGCAGCATGGGGAAGCACGCATTACTGTAATTTCCGCACTGGTCTTGGCCGTCTGATCGCATCAACAGGTCCTCTGTCCGACAAACTCGGACGCCGCATTTCCACTCGCAATCGGAAGTAAGCTTTATGCAATTTACCTGATCGGCCTTGCTCTTGATTTAATGCAGGAACACACGGAGGCACCATCGCTTACGTATGCGCCATCATCGGCGGTATCGCAAACTCCTTCCTGATACGGGTATTTACCCGGCAGTATCCGAGATTTATTTACAAAGCTCCTGGCGTTACCATGGGAATCAAATTCTTCATCGCAATTGCTCAGATGCCTTCCATTTGTTCTTGGTGTACTGTTTACTTCTACAGCAGCAGGCCTTACCTCCTACAATCCGTTATTCTACGGATGCGGAATCGCTTATATCGTACTTTTTGTACTGGTATTCCTTGTTCCGCCGCCAGATGCTGACCAGAAAGCATCCGGCAAAAAGAGGGTCTGATCGACAGCCTGAAGCATACCCATTTCTCTTTCGAGTCCATCGCCATGATCCTGATCGGATTCACCTGCACCGGTACCTTCCAGCTGTGGCTGAACTGCGCGCAGAACTTTGCAAAAGAGAATGTAGGCTGGGCGATCCGTCCATCATGCAGACCTATTATTCTGCAGGAACCATGCTGGCACTGATCGTAACAGCGTTCCTGACCAGAAAAATCAAAGATGTTCGTTTCATCGTTGTTTACCCGGCCATTTGCCTTGTAACAATGATTGCTGTCCTGATGGGACAGAGCAAACCGCTGATGATTGCCGGTGCTTTCATTATCGGATGGGCAGGCGCAGGCGGACTGCTTCAGATCGCAACTTCCGTTTGCAATATGCTGTTCCCGAAAATCAAAGGAACCGTAACCGCATTGGTTATGATTGCATCTTCTCTGCAACTACACCATCCTGACCGCAGCATCTAAAATGCAGCCGTCCGGCGTTATGACCATGAATATCGTTCTGACCGCAGTTGGTGTTGCGCTTGACCGTTTGTAAACATCCGCTATAAAAAAATGGTTGAACTTGCACAGCAGGACAACTAAAATGAGGTTAAGGATTGCGGAGAGTACGAAGTACCAGGGAATCCGGCGTGAAAAAGAAAAGCCTGCAAAGAAAAGTCAGGGTTAAATTGAAGAAAGAAGGAAAAACACATGAATACAGTAAAAGTTCGTGATATTGAAATCGGTGCCGGCGCACCGAAGATCATCGTTCCGATCGTAGGCGTTACCAAAAAACGATATCATTGAAGAAGCAAAAACTTCCATTCGATTCCGGTTGACGTTGTAGAATGGCGTGTAGACTGGTTTGAAGGCGTATTCGACTTTGCACAGGTAGAGGACGTGTTAAAAAGACCTCCGCGAAGCACTCGGCAATATTCCGCTTCTGATGACATTCCGTACCTCCAAAGAGGGCGGTGAAAAGCGATTGAGCCGACAGCATATGCAGAGCTTAATATCAAAGACAGCACAGACCGGATATGTGGATCTGGTGGATGTTGAGATCTTTACCGGAGATGACATTGTAAAGAAGATCATCGACGGTGCACACGCAGCAGGCGTAAAGGTTGTTGCTTCCAACCATGATTTCTTCAAAACTCCTGCAAAAGCAGACATCATCTACAGACTGCGCAAAATGCAGGATATGAACGCAGATATTCCGAAGATCGCTGTTATGCCGCAGAATAAGAAAGACGTTCTGACCCTGCTTGCGGCAACAGAGGAAATGACCACCAATTATGCGGACAGACCGGTCATCACCATGTCGATGGCAGGCACCGGCGTTATCAGCCGTCTTTGCGGTGAGGTGTTTGGCTCTTCCATGACCTTCGGAGCAGCAAAGAAAGCATCTGCACCGGGACAGATGGGTGTGAATGATCTGAGCACCGTTCTGGATCTGCTTCACAAAGCCATGTAACCGTTTTTTTCTTTAGGGGACACCGGTATTTTTAGCTTTGCTGTTGATGCCGATGTCCCTTTTGTATTATTGTTCTGTTATAAATTTAACGGAGGTATGCCTTTTATGAAGAGAGTATTTCACTGGCTGGATGAAAATCTCGGAAGAATTTCTTCTTGTGATCGGTCTGATCGCCATGACGCTGATCATGGGAGTCCAGGTTTTCTGCCGCTACGTTCTTGGCATGTCGCTGTCGTGGTCGGAAGAGCTGACCAGATATATTTTTATCTGGTGCGGTTTTTTAAGCGTCAGCTACTGCAGTAAGAAATGCCTTTCCATCAAGATCGAGCAGTTTGTTGCGATTTTCCCGCGGAGAGGAAAAGCCATCTTCAAAATTGTGAATCATACATTTGAACTGATTTTTTTTCATCTATATGATTCCGTTTGCTTTTTTCTTATATGATGTCGTCAGTTAAAAGCGGCCAGCTTTCCCCGGCCTGCAAAATCCCGATGTATTTTATCCAGGCAGCACCGCTTGTCTCCCCTTTGTACTGGTTGCCTTCCGTGTTTTGCAGCGGTGGATGATCGAGTTCCGTGTGGCACGCGGTGAGAATGTTTTCGACCCGGCGCATCCGGGCGAAATACGCCGGAGTCCTTCATCGAGGCAAATGCCGGAGCAGATAACGCCACAGAAAATGCCCTGAACGCGGGTATCGATAACCGCATCAATACGATTAAAAATTCGAATGAGGAGGAACGCTAATGCCAGTCGTAGTATTATTTCTGATTTTTGTTGCATTGCTGGTCATCGCTGTTCCGGTATCGATTACACTTGGAATCACATCTGTGCTTCCGTCGGTGTTTGACCCGTCTTTTACGGTAGGAGCCAAATATCTGATCCGTGCCATGTTCGGAGGACTCGATTCCTTCCCTCTGCTGGCAGTTCCGATGTTCGTCCTCTCCGGTATCATCATGGCTAAGGGAGGCATCTCCAAAAAACTGTTTGATGTTTTTGCCTATTTTCTTGGCAAATTCACTCGCTGGTATGCCATGTGCCGTAATCGTCACCTGCCTTTTTTACGGTGCGATCTCCGGTTCTGCTCCGGCAACGGTTGCTGCTGTCGGAAGCATGACAATCCCGATTCTGACTACCCTTGGTTATGATCTGACATTCTCCACAGCGATTGTGGCAGTTGCCGGCGGCCTTGGCGTTATCATTCCCCGAGTATTCCGTTCATCATGTACGGTCTGGCTTCCGGCGCTTCGGTCAGTGACCTGTTCCTTGCCGGAATTGTACCGGGTCTGATGATCGGTCTGCTGCTGATGGTTTATGCCGTTTATCACTGCAAACGGTATGGGGAGGACAAAGAGAAGATCCATGCAGAAGTCAAAGTGCTGCATGACAAAGGCCTGCTTCGCGTTTTAAAAGAGAGCTTTTTGCACTGCTCAGCCCGGTGATCATCCTTGGCTGTATCTACAGCGGTGTCGCTTCCCCGACTGAGGCGGCTGTTATCTCCGTATTCTATGCATTGATCATCAGCCTTTTTGTATGTACAGGAGTATCCGCATCCGCGACATCTGGTCCATTCTGGTTGAGGCGATTCGCACCTTCACTCCGATCCTGTTCATTCTGGCGGCATCGACGGCATTTTCCCGTGTGCTGACGCTGATGCAGGTACCGCAGACGGTCAGCGAGTTTATCCTGAACAACTTCCACAGCCCGGTTGCGATCCTTCTGATCATCAATGTATTCCTGCTGATTGTCGGAATGGTGATGGATACGACCCCGGCGATTCTGATTCTGACGCCGATCCTTCTGCCGATCGTACAGGCAATCGGTATGGATCCGATTCAGTTTGGTGTCATCATGGTTGTCAACCTTGCGATTGGTTTCGTAACACCGCCGATCGGCGTCAACCTGTTCGTGGCAAGCTCCCTGACCGAGGTTCCGGTCATGCAGATCGCAAAGAAGGCTATGCCGATCGGTTTCTTCCCTTGTGGCACTGCTGCTGATTACGTTTATTCCGGCGATTTCGATTGGAATTTTATAGGGAGGAGCGAAGGACAATGAAAAGATGACAAAAAAGAAAAAGCTTTTCCGAAAAGTGACGGCACTTGCCGCTGTCATTGCGCTTGGCGCATCGCTTGCCGGCTGCGGCTCTTCCGATGGAGAGACGACACAGCGCTATTCCTGGCCGCTGGCAACGGCGAGCCCGGAGGACACGGTAACGCAGATCTTCGCTGAGAAGTTTGCGGGAAGAGATTTCAGAGCTGAGCGATGGAAGGATGAAAATTCAGGTTTACGCAAACTCAACGCTTGGCGGCGACCGCGATCTGCTGGAAACGTGTGCTGACGGCGATATTCCGTTTGTCGTACAGAATACGGCACCGCAGGTTTCTTTTATGGGGGATCTTGCCGTGTTTGATTTGCCGTGTGTGTTTGATTCTCTCGATGAATGCCGTGAGAAGATTGATGATCCGGAGTTTTACGATCTGATCAGCAATGTTTACACAGAGGGCGGCTATCACCTGCTCGGTATGGCGGATCAGGGATTTCGTGTCATGAGTACGCATAAGCCGGTTTACAGCTTTTCGGATTTCAAGGGGCCAGAAGATCCGTACCATGGAGAACAGCTACCATCTGGCATTCTGGAAAGCCATCGGTGCCAACCCGACGCCGATGAGCTTCAGTGAGGTTTACATCGGCCTGCAGCAGCACACGATTGATGCGCAGGAGAACCCGTATGAGGTCATCGTTTCGAATAATCTGTATGAGCAGCAGGATTACGTAGTGGAAACGAACCATCTGCCGCATCTGATTTCCCTGATTGTCAACGACGATTTCTTCAAAGCTCTGCCGGAGGACGAGCAGGAGATCATGACCAAGGCGGCAAAGATTGCGACCGAGTACGCAAGAGAGCAGTCCGATGCCCGTATCGCCGATAAAATTGCGACGATCGAGGAGAGCGGAACGAAGATTCTGACGCTCGATGACCAGACAAGAGCTGACATCCGCGAGGCATCCCAGGGCGTGTATGAGTCAATCAAAGAGAATATTGACCCGGCAATTTACAATGCTTATATGGATGGCATTGAGTAAGAAAAAGAAAGATGAAATTCCCGACAGCAAGGCACAAAAAACGACGCTTTGCCGCCGGGAATTTTTGCGTCCGCCAAGTTGGGGATTCGCAAAGATTGCCTTGCACAGTCGAAACGGCAAGACTATAATGAGGCTCAGAAGATTTAAAAAATTAGGACCAGAGGAGGTACAGAAATGATTTTTTTGAACACATGGACCGGATTGTATTTGCAGGAGATTCCGTAACGGATATGGAGAGCGCACAGCCGGTGGGGAAGGTTTATTTGAAAATGTCGGAAAGAGCTACGTCAGAATTGTTGAGAACATGCTGTCTGCATTTTACCCGGAGGTATACATTCGTGTGACAAACTCCGGTATCAGTGGAAACACAAGCCGCGATCTGCTGCAGAGATTTGACCGCGATGTGGTATCTCTGAAACCGGACTGGGTTTCCATCTGCATCGGTATCAACGATGTCTGGAGACAGTTCGACAGCCCGGCTATGCCGGATGTCCAGGTATCTCCGGAGGAGTACCGTTTAACGTCGAACAAGATGATTCTCTCCGTAAAAGATAACGTAAAGGTATTTTCCTTATGACCCCATACTACATGGAGCCAAATGGAGGGACTGGATGAGAAAACGCATGGACACCTACGGGGCCATCTGCAGTGAGCTGGCTGAAAATACGGCTGCCGCTTCATCGACCTGCAGGCCGTATTCAATGATTATTTCCAGTACCGCCATTCTTCCTACATCGCCTGGGACAGAATCCATCCGAACCAGATCGGTGCGACGGTAATCGCTCGGGCATTTCTGGAAAAATGTGGATTTGATTATCATCACAGACCGGGAGAGGAACAAAAAGGCTGATAAATCTGTTTTGCTCCTGTTCTGTCTGAAAACAGCCGATACAGTCGAAAAAAGAGAAAAAGAACGGTAAAATTCTGCTTAAATGACCAAATTTAATTGCTGTTTTGGGCTGGCTATGGTATATTATGACTATAGTGTACTTATGCTTGCATTAGGATGGACATTACATAGCAGGACATAAAATAAAAGAGAACAGGAGAGATAAACACATGTATCTGGAAGAGTATAAGAGATGGCTGGAAGCTGACCTGAAGACGCAGACCTGAACCCGGAGCTGGCACGGATTGAAGGAAACGATGAGGAGATCAAAGGATCGTTTTGCAGTATCTCTGAAATTCGGAACCGCAGGACTTCGAGGAGTTCTTGGAGCCGGAACTAACCGTATGAACATTTATGTTGTACGTCAGGCTACACAGGGCCTCGCCAACTGGGTTAAGAACTCAGGGTGGTAACCAGACAGTTGCGATTAGCTACGACAGCCGTCTCAAGAGCGACGTATTTGCTAAGAACGCAGCAGGCGTACTTGCAGCAAACGGAATCAAAGTAAGAATTTACGACGCACTGATGCCGGTACCGGCACTTTCCTTTGCAACCCGTTACTACAACTGCAATGCAGGTATCATGGTAACTGCATCCCACAACCCGGCAAAAATACAACGGCTATAAAGCCTACGGTCCGGACGGATGCCAGATGACTGATGATGCGGCAGCAATCGTATACGCAGAGATTCAGAAAACCGATATCCTGACCGGCGTAAAATATATGCCGTTCGCAGAGGGCGTGGAAGAAGGACTGATCCGTTTTGTCGGAGAAGACTGCAAGAATGCCCTGTATGAAGCAATCGAATCCCGTCAGGTTCGTCCGGGTCTGTGTAAAACCGCCGGACTGAAACTCGTTTACAGCCCGCTGAACGGATCTGGTCTTGTACCGGTTACGCGCGTATTAAAAGACATCGGCATCACCGATATTACCATCGTTCCGGAGCAGGAGTACCCGAACGGATACTTCACAACCTGCAGCTATCCGAACCCGGAAATCTTTGCAGCACTGGAAAGGGACTGGATCTTGCAAAGAGACCGGCGCAGACCTGATGCTGGCTACCGACCCGGATGCAGACCGTGTTGGTATCGCGATGAAATGCCCGGATGGAAGCTATGAGCTGGTAACCGCAAACGAAGTCGGCGTTCTGCTTCTCGACTACATCTGCGCAGGCCGCATCGAGAAAGGCACCATGCCGGAGAAACCGGTTGCTGTAAAATCCATCGTGTCTACACCGCTGGCAGATGCAGTTGCCGAGCACTACGGCGTGGAGCTCCGCAGCGTTCTGACCGGATTCAAATGGATCGGCGATCAGATTGCAAACCTTGAGGCAGACGGCGAAGTAGACCGCTTCATCTTCGGATTCGAGGAGAGCTACGGATACCTGGCCGGTCCGTATGTAAGAGATAAAGACGCAGTCATCGGCTCCATGCTGATTTGCGAGATGGCTGCATATTACAGAAGCATCGGAAGCTCCCTGAAACAGAGACTGGAAGAGATCTATGCCGAGTACGGCCGCTACCTGAACAAAGTAGACAGTTTCGAGTTCCCGGGACTTAGCGGAATGGACAAGATGGCCGGTATTATGGATGGCCTTCGAAAAGAGCCGCTGACCGAGATCGCAGGTTCCGCTGTTGTCAAAGTAACCGATTACGAGAAACCGGAAGAAACCGGACTCCCATCCGCAAACGTTCTGATCTACAAACTGGCAAACGGTGAAACCGTCATCGTCCGCCCGTCCGGAACAGAGCCGAAGATCAAAGTATACTACACAACACTTGGCAAGGATCTGGCAGAGGCAGAAGCAGAGAAAGAAAAAACTCGCAGAGGCTTTGAAACCGATTCTGGCATAAAGAAAATAAAAGAATAGAAGGGCGTGGCTTTGGTCACGCCCTTTTTTGAACCGAAATTTCTTTTGAAAAGTGTAAGATTTTCTGCAAAATGGCGTGATGATAGATGAAAGGGGGATTTCCATATGGAGGATACTCATATTGTCCAAATGTACTGGGACAGGAACGAAACAGCGATCAGCGAGTCTGCGATGAAATATGGTACATACTGTACGTCCATTGCACAGAATATTCTGCGGAATCCGGCGGATGCAGAAGAATGTGTCAACGACACCTGGCTTCACGCGTGGAACGCTATGCCGCCGCACCGGCCGTCTCTGTTATCCATTTCTTGGAAAAATAACGAGAAATCTTTCGTTTGATCTGTATAGAAAAATGCATCGCAAAAACGCGGAGAAAGTCAGATGGATGCGGTATTGGACGAGCTGGAAGAATGTGTTTCGGGAAAAGATGATATCGAGAGGCAGTGGGAGATGAAAGAACTGATCGCGGAGATCAATCAGTTTCTGCAGAAGCTGCCGGAGGAGAAACGATGCATGTTTGTCCTGCGGTACTGGTATGTAGACAGTATCGGTGAAATCGCGGAGCGGCTGGGAAGAAGTGAAAATTATATTTCAGTTTCATTAAACCGGATCCGTGGAAAATTGCATACACACTTGACGGAAAGGGGTTCGAATTATGAAGAAAGAAGAATTGTTTGAAGTGCTGGGAAATCTGGAGCCTGGTATGGTGGAAAAAGCACGGAGTGATCGCCACCCGCGGAGAGGCGTATGGAAAAATGGACGGCCGCCGCAGCCTGCGCGGTGATCATCGGCGGAGCTGTGCTGGGGGTTGCGACATGGAGAAACGGTCGGGAGGGTTCTGCAGTCCGTTATCCGTCGGGGGTAACGACGGTTCTGGCGGCTTATCCGGCATCTGTGGAGCGGACAATGGATGCACAGAAATTCATGGAAAGCGATGCACACTGGGACTGGTGGGATTCGTACCGGGAGTTGACAGCAAAATCAGCAGAACTGCAGTCGGGAATGGATGCATATTATCAGAACCTGATGAAACAAATGCTGGTTTCAGAAGATGAAAATACCGTCTGCTCGCCGATCAATCTGTATATCGCGTTTGCGATGCTGGCGGAACCTTCGGATGGAAATACGCGGCAGCAGATTCTCGACATGCTTGGCGCTCAGGATATGGATACGTTGCGGGAAAATGTTTCTTCACTCTGGGAAAAGCAATTATGCAGACACGCCCGCGCTGAACAGTGTGTTGGCAAATTCGCTGTGGCTGGATGGTGAGGAAACATACAATGACACAACGCTGCAGCGGCTGGCGGAACAGTATTATGCATCGACCTTCCGTGGGACTCCCGGATCGGAAGAGATGAATCAGGCTCTGCGGACCTGGACGGATGATAATACCGGAGGGCTTTTAAAAGAATACACCGAAAATATGGCGATCGCCCCGAAACGGTATTTGAACTGGTATCAACCATCTATTATAAGGCGATGTGGCGGGAGAATTTCTGGGAAGTAAATACAGAGAAGGAAACCTTCCACGGAGCTGCGGGAGATACCACTGTGGACATGATGAAGAAAAACGGAATGGATGGATGTCTACCAGGGCGAACATTTCCGTGCAGTCAGCCTTAGCCTTCAGGACAGCGGCTCCATGTATTTCCTGCTTCCGGATGAAAATACCGATGTCAATGAACTGGTATCGGATCCGGATCTGATGAAGGTTATACGGCGGGATGAAAGCAGTGATAACTGGTATTCCCCTATGGTGAACCTGTCTGTTCCTAAATTTAAAGTATCGGAGAAAACAGACCTGATCGAAACGGTGCGCGCACTGGGTGTAACGGATGCACTGGATGCGGATCTGGCAGATTTCAGCCCATTAACAGGGGACAAAGAGAATTTATACCTGAGCAAAGCAGACCACGCCGCCATGCTTGAAATCGACGAAAACGGAGTAACCGGAGCAGCGTATACAGAACTCGGCGTTTCAGAAACCGCAGCAAAATACCGGACGACGAAATCGACTTCGTACTGGATCGTCCATTCCTGTTTCTTGTCACGGGGCAGGACGGATCGATTCTGTTTTCGGGAGTTGTGAGAAATATTGCAGAGACATGAAAAAAGGAGCCGGACTGTCCGGCTCCTGTGTCTGAGCCACGTTACAGTATCTCTTCGGTGCTTATTTTTGCTCTGCGTTCCTTTGTCGGAGCAGAAAAACAGACAAAATCAGTACAGCAGGGAAAATGCAGCCGGCCAGCATACCTGCCTTCAGATCGTCGCCGGTGTTTTGTGTGACAAATCCAATAACAAATGGGCCAATGGAACCGCCCATATCTCCGGCCATGGCGAGAAGTGCAAACAGTGCAGTTCCGCCGAGTGGAATTTTAGAGGATGAAATACTGATGGTTCCCGGCCACATAATTCCTACAGAGAAACCACACACAACGCAGCCTGTAAGATTTAAAAGAGGATATGGTGCGAGAGCTGCAGCCAGATAACAGATCAGGCAAAGTGTACCGGATGCGATCATAAATTTTGTTAAGTCAATTTTTTCCCCGTATTTACCATAGAAGGTTCTGCTGATGCCCATCATCACAGCAAACAGGCACGGTCCTGCAATGTCTCCAATGCTTTTTGAGAGACCTAATGCAGACTCGGCATAAGCGGAAGCCCATTGCGCCATCGAAATCTCTCTTGCTCCGGCGCAGACCATAAGAACAAGGGAAATCCAGAAAATGGGAAGACGGCACAGCTGACGAATGGTAAGTCCTTCTTCGCTTCCGGTGAGTGATTCAATCGGGCAGGAAAGGAAATTAAACGTATTGTACAGTGGAAGTACAGCCCAGATACATGCGAGGATCGGCCAGCGTTCCATACCAAAAACTGCCAGAAAAAGCAGTGGAAAGTAAGATGACGCCTACAGACCCCCAGCAGTAAAAGGAGTGAAGCAGACTCATAACGCTGTCCTTATTGTCAAACGGACAAGCCTCTACGATTGGGCTGACAAGAACCTCAATCAGTCCGCTTCCGGCGGCATAGATCATGGCACTGAGCAAAATTCCTGCATAGGCATTTGGCAGAATATTGGGCAGAAAGGCAAGTCCAATCAGGCCGCAGGCGGAAAGAACAGAAGCAACGACACACCTGCGATAACCGATTTTATCGACATATCTGGCACAGAACAAATCGACAAGAAGTTGTGTGAAAAAAGAATACTGTCGAGATAAACGCAATTTTTCCAAGAGAAATATGGTAAGTTCTGTGAAAGGTAAGAAATAGTAAAGGTGCAAAATTTGCAGAAATTGCCTGCGTGATAAATCCAAGATAACAGGCAATTAAGGTTTTGTGGTAGTTCTTTTTCATGATGATATACTCCGTTTTTTTAAAATGGCAGAACTGCTGCGGCCGTAGTGTTCGTTTCGTTGCCGTTCACCGTGTTCCATGGAGCGACAACGATTCTTTTTGTATAATAACGTAAAATAGTGTCGCTTTCACTGGAATATATCGTCTGTTTATTGTATAATATCGTAAAATAGAGAGGGCGTGCCTGAAAAACGGAGGCGGGGAAAGATGGAATTTAATACATTTTATAACAAGATCCAAACGGATGAAAGCATGATGGAAACGATACAGCATGGAAACAGTGAATATCCGTTTCAATTGTATTACGACGATCTTGCGTTGTTTGATTTTCATTGTAGAATGGCACTGGCATGTGGAGTTTGAGTTTGTTTTTGTACAGGAGGGAACAGCAACCTTCTGGGTTGGCGAAAAGCAGTTTTCACTGGGACAGGGAACGGGCATTTTTATTAACTCAAAGATTTTGCATCGCTATTTTTCTGAAGGCCATGCGATTGTGCCAAATTTCGTTCTGAAACCGACATTTCTCGCTCCGGCAGACAGCCTGATTTACAAAAAATACATTGCACCGATACAGGCGTGTAAGGTGGACTGCATTGTCTTTTGCAGGGAAATAAATGGCAGGCAGAAGCACTGAGCTCATGCAGAAAATTCTCAAAGCGCAGGAATCAGACAAAGACCGGGAACTGGTTACTTTATTTCTGACGCAGGAATTGTGGCACTTGCTTTATTTGCACATGGATTCGGAAGTGCTGCAGAAAAAAAGAGAAAATACGGCATCCTCACAGGGAAGAACACAGCTGATGATGCAATATATTCATCAAAATTTCCGACATAATCTTACATTGGAGGATATCGCCGGGCAGGCTATGGTGAGCAAAAGTACGGCATTGAATCTGTTCCGAAGATATCTTCACGATACGCCGGTGCATTATCTGGTGAAGTATCGTCTGCAGGAGGCTGCAAAGCTTCTGGCCACGACGGAGAAAAAGATAACTGTAATTTCCGGCGAGACGGGATTTGAAAATATGGATTATTTTTGCAAAACATTTAAGAAATATTATGGGAGGACACCAACGGAATATCGAAGAAAAAAACAAATGGATACGGATGACAGAGAATGGATCGTTCAAGATGTAGTGTAAGAGGAAACGGAAAATTACATTCTGAAAAAGGAGCGGAATCTGGTGTGGGTTCTGCTCCTTTTTGAATGGAGAATTATGAAATATACTTATTCGGCACAGCCAAAAACTCTTCTACATATTGTTCCAGTGCCGCAAGCAGTTCTTCAAGCGGAAAGACCTTCAGATCCTGCGCGGCTTCCGGCGGGACGGAGAGGAAGTGATGGAGGAGGTCAAGTACCTGTTGGACGTTCTCATACGGAATTTCTGCGATTCCAGGGTTCGTGACGTTAGGATTGAGATCGAGCGGGATGCAATAGCGGTTGACAAGATATGTATTCATTCGTGTATAGTCCCCCGTAATAATACTCCTCCGTGAGATATCTGGAAAAAGGAATGGATGTCCGCGATTTTTTGATATAAACCGTTGCAATCTCATCTCTCATATCTGTAATTTCTCCATCCGCATTATAAAATTCCACAATCTGCGGAATGAAATCCTTAAAAATTTCCGGTCAATATAAAGATGAAAATAATATCCCAGTGCGCTCGAATCTGGCAGAAGTGAACGGTATTTCGCTGTAAACCGTGTAAGATCCGGGAATACCATCATTTTTTCGCGGTAAAGCGGGTCGCGGAAATGGGAGGATTCTTTCTGCTGCGTCGCATCCGGCAGAAGATTTCCGATTAGGAAATCATTTACCGATGAAATCGGATATGGAAAATTCGGGTGGGACGGGAGGTGCTTTAACAGCATTTGGGCTGCGGTGAGATGTAAGATAAAACCTGGCATGGGAATGAAGGTGTCCTTTCGTATTTGCTTCTAATCTAAACAAAATGGCAGCGTTTGTCAAATTCTATTTGAGTAGCGTAAATTCTAAAAAACATAAACACTGGCAAATTTCTTGACATGGAAATTTGCCGGTGTTATTATTTTTAACACGCGTAAATAAATAACACTGTTAAGTATTTGCACAAAAAAGGAGGGGGATAATATGAAGGATGCATTTGAAAAACTGTTTCGTGCGGTGCACCAGTTTAAAAACTGAACGTATCAGACCTGGTTCCGGGACTCAGCAGTTCCGAATTTTCCGTTATGGGTGCGATTTTGCAAATGGGAGAAAACGGAAAATTACAAGCTCAGAGCTGGCGGCGAAGACCAAAACACTTCCGCCGGCTGTGTCGCGCACACTGCGCGGACTGGAAGAAAAAGGATATGTAGAGCGGAGCGTTGACAAAAAAGACCGCAGAAATACGTATATCAGTCTGACAGAGAAGGGCTGGAAAAAGGGGGAAGAGGTACGGGACAGAATGCAGGACTTTGGCTGCTCTGTGATGTCACAGTTAAAGGAAGAGGATATAGATCAGCTGGTTGCTTATCTGGATCGTATCTATGAGATCGCAGAAAAAGAAATTTACACCCGAAAACGACAGAATTAGTGTGCCGGCAAGCTGGTACACAAAAAAGACAGAAAGGGGAAAAAATGAGTAAGATTTTCAAGAATATGCTCCCGTACTGGAAATCGATTCTCGTGATTCTTATGCTTTTGTTTGTCCAGGCGTGGTGCGACCTGTCGCTCCCGTCGTATACATCCGACATCATCGATGTGGGCATTCAGAACAGCGGCGTCGAGCACGTTACGCCGAAACGGATCACCGAGGAAGAATTTCAGACGGCCGAGTTTATCATGACGGATGATGAGGTGGATTTCTGGGAAAGCCTCTATACGAAAAAAAAGGACGGCTATTATGAACGGAACAAAGCTTCTGAAAAAGAACTTGATGAAACAGACGATACACTGACCGTTGCACTGCTGATGAATTACCAGATGGGTGCGATGGAGGAGGATACCTTTAAACAACTCATGGCACAGCAAACCGGTCAGGATGCGTCGGTGTTTGAAAAACATGACGATTGAGCAGATCGGCGAGATGATGCATGTGGAGCTGAAGAGCTTCCAGCAGGAAAAAGAGGATGACGATGGAAACAAAGTCGAAGTCACCTGTGTGGATGTCCGTCCAATCTTTGCAGCGATGCTCGAGAGCGGACAGATGGATAAAGACACCGTGCTCTCGATGCGCGACAGCATGGAAAAAACGCTTGATACGATGGGAAGCTCCCTGGTAAAATCGATGGGCATTGCGTATGCAGTTTCCGCAGACAAAGCGGCGGGCCTCGATGTAGACCAGATTCAGAAAACGTACCTTCTGACCGCAGGCCTCAAGATGGTCGGCATGGCACTCCTGATGGGTGTGGTAACTGTTCTCGTCGGGACTGTTTGCCTCCCGCGTCGGCGCCGGAATCGGCCGCGATCTGCGCGAAAAAGTATTCAAACGGGTTGTCGGATTCTCCAATGCGGAGATGGATCAGTTCTCCACCGCATCGCTGATTACCCGAAGCACGAACGATATCCAGCAGATCCAGATGGTCTCCTTCATTGTGCTTCGAATGGTTGCCTACGCTCCGATCCTTGGCATCGGCGGTGTGCTGAAAGTCATGAAAACGGGAGCCGGTATGGAATGGATCATTGTTCTTTGCGATCATCGTCATTCTCGGATACGTGATGCTGCTTGTCTCCCTTGCGATGCCGAAATTTAAGCTGATGCAGAAACTGGTTGACAACATCAACCTCGTATCGCGTGAAATCCTGACCGGACTCTCTGTCATCCGTGCGTTCGGAAGAGAGGACAAAGAGGAAGAGCGCTTCAACGGTGCGAATAAGGAACTGACCAAAACAACCCTGTTCACCAACCGCGTTATGACCTTTATGATGCCTGGTATGATGATGATTATGAACGTGCTGACCGTCGGAATCGTATGGTTCGGTGCACATAAAATCGATGCCGGCACGATGCAGGTCGGTGCAATGACTGCATTTATTACCTACGCCATGATGATCGTCATGTCTTTCCTGATGCTGACAATGATGTCAATCATGCTGCCGCGTGCCGCTGTTGCCGCCGGCCGTATCGATGAAGTCATTCAGACAGAATCCTCCATTCAGGATGTCAAAAATCCGGAGCAGCTGGAGGTTCATAACGGAGTTGTCCGCTTCGATCACGTCAACTTCCGTTATCCGGGCGCCGAGGAGGATGTGCTGCATGACATCGACTTTGTTGCCGAGCCTGGCAAGACGACGGCGATCATCGGAAGCACCGGCTGCGGTAAATCGACGCTGGTCAACCTGATCCCACGTCTCTATGATGTGACGGGCGGAAAGATTACGCTCGACGGAAAAGATATTCGAAACATTACGATGAAGGATCTGCGCGATGAGATCGGTTTCGTGCCGCAGAAAGGTGTGCTGTTCTCGGGAACGATCGCATCAACCTGCGCTTCGGAAAAGACGATGCGACGGATGCGGAGATCGAAAAGGCAGCCGCAATTGCGCAGGCAACCGAGTTTATCGAGGCAAAGATGACAAATACGAAACCGCGATTGCACAGGGCGGAACGAACGTATCCGGCGGACAGAAACAGCGTCTGGCGATTGCGCGTGCGATTGCAAAAGACCCGAAAATCTTTATTTTCGACGACAGTTTTTCTGCACTTGACCTGAAAACGGATGCGGCGCTTCGAAAAGCACTGGCGGAGAATGTCAAAGACAGCACCGTGATCATCGTGGCACAGCGGATCAGCACGATTCTCCATGCGGAGCAGATTCTGGTGCTCGATGACGGAAAAGTAGTCGGAAAAGGTACGCATGAGGAACTGCTGAGAAGCTGCGAGGTTTATCAGGAGATTGCGAAATCCCAGCTGTCAGAGAAAGAGCTTGGACTGAAGGAAAGTGAGGTGGCTGACCATGAGTAATGAAATGAACCAGCAGCCGCGCAAAAGAGGACCGATGGGACGGATGGGCCGCGGCATGCAGCCGGGCGAGAAACCGAAAGATCTGAAAAAATCGATCAAACAGCTCGCCCAGTACATCGGAAAATATAAAATTGCGATTTTATTGTTATGATCTGTGCCGCATGCTCAACGGTGTTCAACGTTGCCGGACCAAAGATTCTCGGAAAAGCTACGACCGCACTGTCCGAGGGACTGATGGAAAAGATCCGGGGCACAGGAAGCATTGATTTTGCAAGAATCGGAACGATTCTGCTGTTTGTACTTGGCCTGTATCTGATGAGCGCCCTGTTCAGCTTCATCCAGGGATGGATCATGACGGGCGTGACGCAGAAGGTGTGCTATCAGCTTCGAAAAGAGATTTCGGAGAAGATCAACCGTATGCCGATGACATATTTTGAGAGCCGCACGTACGGTTAAGTGCTCTCACGCATCACAAACGATGTCGATACGCTTGGCCAGGGACTGAACCAGAGTATCACGACGATCATCACCTCGTTGGCAACGCTCATCGGTGTTCTGATCATGATGCTGAGTATCTCCCCATTGATGACGCTGATCGCGCTTGTGATCCTGCCGATTTCAATGGGACTCATCGGACTCGTGACAAAGAAATCACAGAAATTCTTCCGTGCCCAGCAGGAATACTTAGGTCATATCAATGGACAGGTCGAGGAGGTTTATGGCGGGCATTTAGTCATCAAGGCATTCAACCGTGAGAAAGATACGATCGAAGAGTTTGAAAAAAACCAACAATATTCTTTACGATTCTGCATGGAAATCCCAGTTTTTATCCGGTATGATGCAGCCGATTATGATGTTTGTCGGAAATTTAGGCTACGCCTGCGTGGCATTGACCGGCGGACTTCTGGCGATCAAAAACGTGATCACGATCGGTGATATCCAGGCATTTATCCAGTATGTAAAAAACTTTACACAGCCGATCCAGCAGATCGCGCAGGTTATCAACATGGTACAGTCGATGTCGGCGGCATCCGAGCGTGTCTTTGAATTCCTGAACGAGAGAAGAGGAAGACCAGATTGTCGAGAATCCGGCAGCAATCGAGACTGTGACAGGAGAAGTCACCTTCGACCACGTACATTTCGGCTATAACCCGGAGCAGATCATCATCCAACGATTTCAGCGCCAAAGTAAAACCGGGCCAGAAAAACCGCGATCGTCGGCCCGACCGGAGCCGGAAAGACGACGATGGTCAAACTGCTGATGCGCTTCTACGATGTCAACAGCGGAGCCATTCTGCTGAACGACCACAATATCAAAGACTTCAACCGCAGAGAGCTGCGCGATGCCTTCGGTATGGTCCTGCAGGATACGTGGCTGTTCAAGGGAACCATCATGGAAAACATCCGCTACGGCCGGCTCGATGCAACAGATGAGGAAGTCATCGCAGCAGCAAAAGCCGCAAGAGCCCACCACTTCATCCAGACCCTGCCGGGCGGCTATCAGATGGAACTGAATGAAGATGCCAGCAATGTGTCGCAGGGACAGAAACAGCTGCTGACGATTGCACGCGCAATCCTTGCTGACAACAAGATTCTGATCCTCGACGAGGCAACCTCATCCGTCGACACAAGAACCGAAATCGAGATCCAGAAAGCCATGGATAACCTGATGAAGGGCAGAACAAGCTTCGTCATCGCCCACCGGCTGTCCACGATTCGTGATGCGGATCTGATTCTCGTCATGAAAGACGGAGACATCATCGAGCAAGGACAATCACGAAGAACTGCTCGCGGCAAACGGGTTCTATGCAAATCTTTACAATTCGCAGTTTGAGGATGTGGTGGCGTAACAGCCTTTGCGGGCGATATAAATTTATTGTAACAACACCTGAGTTGGCAAAACGGTTCAGGTGTTGTTTTTTTCTCGAGGGAAAATCTCGTTACATTTTCCCCGTCAGGCAAAAAAAAAATCTGCTCTCAGAGCAGAATGATCTGATGTTTGTCCCAGATCATGCATGTTATCCCAGGTTACTTGAGAGAAAAGAAAAAATTTGGTATGCTGTTGAGAAGTAGAATCTTCGATAAGAAGCACGGGGAAAATAATGAATTTAATTTTATGCGATGATGATAAAGTGTTTTTTAAATAAACTGAAATCAGAATTCGAGGTTTATGTCAGAAACATAAGATTGCAGTGGAAATGGAGTGCTACGTATCTGCGAAGGAGATGCTGGAAGGAATCAAAAATCTTGATGAGATTTCTGTTTTTTTTTATTGATATTGATATGCCGGAAGTGAATGGATTTGAGGCTGCATCGTATCTGAAAAAGTGGAACAGGGAATGTTGCAGTGTTTGTATCGAATAAGGATGATCTGGTGTTTCAGTCATTGGTGTATCATCCATTCTTTTTTATCCGCAAGGCACATCTGGATGAGGAACTGGAGCCGCAGTTGCTGGAACTGCAGAAAAAAAGCAGGAAAGAAAAGTTCCCCAAATAGAACTGCAGACAGGGCGTCAGAGTGTAAAACTTGCATTGCGTGATATCTGGTTTGTGGAGAGCGAGAAGAACTATCTGCTTTTTATCGGGAAAAAGATACGAGGGATGAGGGCGATTCGCGTAAGGATGAAAATGTCAGAAGCGGAGAAAAACTAGAAGCGCATAAATTTGTAAGGACACATAAAGGATATTTGGTTAACATGAACTATGTATATCGGTTGCGCGAAAAAGAACTTCTGCTATTGAACGGGAAAAGCATTCCTGTCAGCAGAAATTATCTGAATCAGGTTCGAATGAAAATTATGGGAGTGGTGATGGAATGAGTGCAGCATTTTGGAAGGTCTTTGAACTTGCAATTTCTGTTTGGGAAAACATACTTTTGTTGGAATTCTGCATGGATTTTATGCAGCAGAAACCCAGAGGGAAAAAAGGTAAAGTTTTGTGGGGAATTGCAGTGCTATTTGGGCTAATCTTTCCTGCGTTGGAAAAGTATCCTGCGTTATATGACAGGTGGGAAATGTGGATCACATTGATTTGGCTTTTTGTCTATTTGATGGTGGGTACACAGGGAAGTGTTCTGAGAAAGGTTACTGCAGCGGTAGTTGCGAGAGCAGTATTGATGATGGTAAACACAGCGATCCTTTTCGGCGGCAGTTTTATCCTTCAAGAAAGTGTTGCATCGTTTATTCAAGATCAGGATACAGTAAGAATTGCGATCATGCTATTATCAAAAATTTCTTATTTTTTTGTTGGTAAATTACTAAATAGTCTTTTGTTTGAACGAGAGAATCTGATAAGCTGGCAATGGATTGTCATGGATGCAACCTTGTTTTCTCAATTATTGCGGAGATACTATGATTTTGGTAGTAAGAGATCTGCCAAGTGTGCAGATGCAGGAACAGAAATGGATTTTGCTGTGCGTATGCTGTATCTGGCTGATGTGCCTGATTATGTACTTTATAGTACAGCAAAAGAGCAAGGATAATCAAACAAAGCTAGAATATGAACTGATGAAAGAAAAAGAGAAATATTCAAAGGAAAGTATGGAAATTATTACGAGAAGTAATGAAGAATTACGAGAATTTAAACATGATTTGAAAAATTATCTTTTACCTCTGCAAGAGGCAATGGAGACCATGCCGCAGTCGGAAATGGTAAAGGTATGGGAAAAAATTAATCAGAAAATTGAAGATGTGCAGACACTGATTCAGACCGGAAACAGTTATGTGGATTCTATGATTAATACAAAATTACTCTTGCGAGAAGTGAAAAAGTAGATGTGAAATGTACGATTCTGAGCAAAATGGAAGGAATTGATGATTTGGAGTTTTGCACTGTGTTTGGAAATCTCATGGATAATGCGATTGAAGCAGAGCGGAAAGTTACAGGAAGAAAGAAATTATAATTTTTGTAGAGGAAAAATGGGATATCTTCGGTTGGAGATTCAAAACAAAATAGAGAAATCTGTTTTAAATGAAAATTCAAGTTTGAATACGACGAAGAAAGATACAAGCAGCCACGGGATTGGGCACAAAAAGTGTAAAACGGACGATGCAAAAGGTAGGTGGCGCGTTAAAGTATTATGAGACAGGAGATTTGTTTTGCGCAGAGGCAGTGTTTCCGATAAAATAAGATAAAACGTAATAAAAAGACTTTGTTTGTATGAAGGAAGCAAAAAAGAATGCGGATTTCAAAGGACAAAGTCTTATATTTTTTGCCATCTGTACCGATTATCCCAGATAGAGCATGATATCCCAGATCCGTTGACGATGGAGAAAATTTTCGTTATGCTTCGAGTAACAGAAGAGAAAAGAACGAAATTTTGAAAAGAGGGGATATATGGGAAAGAAAGTATTGGGAATTATGGTAATATTACTGTTCTTTACAGGTTGTCAGAATATGGGAAATGAGTCAGAAAATTTGCAGCAGGTAGAAAAACAGGAAAATGGAGAAGAACGGAATAGTTCTATCAGCAATGATGAAACGGAAACAAATGTGACACATGAAAAGGATCAGGAATTAAGCAATGGTGAGCACATCCGTTTTCAGCTTGGCAGCCAGGCAAAAATTGATGCGGTTATTGACATGCCGGACAAAAAATGGAACGAGTTTGAAAAATGTGTGATAGAAGTGGATGGATTTCAAGGAGAAAGTGTGTTCAATAAAATACTTGGGAAAATTCCGGAAAGTGGATTGGAAACAAGAAAAGGAGACATGGGAGAGCCGGATGTTTGTTATTCGTATGAGGGAACACTTGGTGAACAATTAAAATCAAAATGGAACGGTGTCTGTCAGTAATATATTAGGAGTGGAAACGGAAGAAGGGAAAAAAGTTTATTATAATTTACCTGTTGAATATATTACATCAGCCTATGGTGAAGGGATTTTGGTCAGAGACAATGAGCAGGAAATTTCATTGGAAGACGAAGAAAAGCTGATAGAGGAAGGAAAAGAGTTTGTTAGATGGATTGGAGACTGGGAAAAAGTTGAATTGACCAGTAAATACAGTTTTTCGTATAAACAGATGGAAAAACAGCAGGAATTAATGGAACAGGCAATCGAGAATGGAGAATTGCTAAAGCCTCAGAAGATTCAGAAATATGAGTGGTCAAAAAGCAGATGATTGCTTCCTGTTGTTTTTTCAGGGATATCTGAATGGGGTTCCTGTATTATGCAATGAAATTAACCGGCAGGATGATCTTTATATTCCGTCATCTAAAATACAGGCCGTTATAACAAAGGAAGGAATTCAATATCTTCAAGCAGTTAATCACTATGCTATTCGGGAAAAGGAACCGGTATCTCTTGCGGAAAAAGATATTATTTTGGAAACGCTGAGAAATAAGTATGATTTGGCAATTGCCGAGCCGATTACGCTGGATCAGATGAAACTGATTTATTACCCAATGACAACGGAAGAAATGAAACGGGGCATTGGATGTGTGATATGATTCCTGCGTGGCAGTTTCGATTTATAGAAGATGAGATCGAACAGTATGTTTACATCAATGCACTGGATGGACGGGAAATTGCGGGTGAGTTTGTCTGAGCTTTATGATTTACTCAAAGAATAAATTACTTTTGTGAAAGATGTGGCTCCGGGCTAAGCGGGGTCACATCTTTTATAGAGGCGCAGAGAAGTTTCGAGGGATGGAATGTATCAACCAGTAAAACTATCTCGAAAATCAAAACAGAAAGAAGGTGATCTTTCATGAATTTTTTTCGAATGATAAAAATGGATTTTACGAGAATGCTTTTATCAGGAAAATTTTATTTTGCCATTGCAGGTGCGATACTGGTTACTGTGTTGAACATCAGTCAGGAAGCAATGCAGAGCCGGTGGAATGTATCGGTATATTACCTGGTTGTCAGCAGCCATGATGTGGGTGCATTTTTGAAGTGTTTTCTGTGCTGGCTGTGCTGCCGTTTGCGCTGAGCTATTGGGAAGACAGCAGAAATGGCTATCTTAGATGCATTGAGACACGCATAGGGAGAACAGCATATTGCTGGTCGCATCTGGTGGTTGCCTTTTTCGGCTCTGTGATCAGCATTTTTCTGGGAATGGCAGTTGTTTATGGCGTTTTGGCATTAAAAATACCGTGGATAAAAAAAAGAAGAGCTTGAAACATTAACAGGCGGTTTAAGCTATGGAAATGGACTCGTTCTGCCGTTTTACCTTGCCGCAAGATTTGGAATTGAGGCTGTCAAATATGCATTTATGGCAGTTTTTGCGCTTATGATATCGGGGAAAAATAAAAAATCTGTTTGTGCTGGTCAGCACACCGGCTCTTTTTTATTATGCAAGCCAGCTTGTAGCAGAAGCGCTGCAGCTGCCGGGGCCAGATGAGATGGTACCAGCTCCATGGGGGAAGTATCCAGAATTTTAAGGATTTTTTTGTGATAGCTGGTTATTTCCTCATTCTGACAGGAATGGAAGGTGTAATTTTCGTGCGAATGGTAAAGAGGAGGGAGCAGAATGGATAGAATACGGATGAGCCTTCGGGTATGTCAGATACGTTTGCGGAAAACATTCACAACACCACGGTTTTATGTTGCGCTGTTGTGGATTGCGATCCTTTTTCATGTAATGACGGTGGGTATTCGAGGCTTCTGCGAGCAGACCGGAGTTGATGTGACTTTTGGATGCTGCCGTTTATGACCAGATATAATGGAGACCAGATTATCATCGTTCTTGGGGCTCTGCTGCTTTTCTGTGATGCTCCGTTTCTGGAACCGAACAGCGGGTGGCAGATTCTGCGGGTCGGGCGGAAAAAGCTGGTTTTGGGGAAACATGCTATACATTGTGGTTGTTTCCTTTTTTACACCATATGCTTAAGTATGATTCCGGTACTGCTTGTGTTTCCGAATGTAGGGTGGGAAACCGGATGGGGAAGGTGATCAGTACGCTGGCTCAGACGAATGCGGCATATACCTTTGACCAGGAACCGTTGGATTATCTGATCATTTCGCGATTTTCGCCGCAGGAGGCAATGGGGCTCACAATGCTTGCAATCTGGTGCCTGTCGGTTATGACAGGCGTTGTGAGTTATGCCGGAAATTTTCTGGTACACAGGGGATTTGGAATCGTCATCAACTGCGGCATCGCACTCACCGCGCTTCTGCTCAGCAAATTTTCCAACATCACAATCGGCTATTACTGCGCGCCGCCGCTTTGGATGAACATTGCGAGCTACAAGTGGCAGGGGTATGGAAACGGGCCGTCGATGGCATATGTTTACAGTGTCTTTGCGATTGTCATCGGCGCATGCACGATCCTCTCGTATCTCGGGATTCGGAAAAAGGATCTGAACTTTGTGGAGGAAATCTGAAAGAATGGAAGAAAAGATAAGAATAGAAAACGTGACAAAAAAGTTTGGCAGCTACGCGGCGTTGGACGGGATCAGCCTGAGCTTTGAAAAAGAGAAAAATTCACGGAATGATCGGAAGAAACGGAAGTGGCAAGACGGTTCTGTTTAAGTGTATCTGCGGATTTCTCCGGGTGGATGATGGCGCGGTTTTTGTGGATGGAAAGCAGATCGGGAAAAGAGATCGAAGCGCCGGAGAGTATTGGCGCCATCATCGAGACGCCGGGCTTTCTTCCGGGATACAGCGCCAGACAGAATCTGCAGTTTCTCGCCGGCATCCGCAGGAAGATCGGAAAAAAAGAGATCGATGAGGCTATCCGAAAAGTCGGGCTGGATCCGGAAGCGAAGAAGCATGTCGGCAAGTATTCGCTCGGCATGCGCCAGCGTCTCGGCATTGCACAGGCGATTATGGAAGAACCTTCTCCTGATCCTGGACGAACCGATGAACGGTCTCGACAACCAGGGCGTGCAGGAGATGCGGCAGCTGTTTTTTGAAGTTAAAAGAGGAAGGAAAAACGATTCTTCTGGCCAGCCACAACCGGGAAGACATCGCGGCACTGTGCGATACGACGGTGGAGATTGACAGAGGAAAGATTACGAAAACGAGGACGTGAACAATGGCAGACAGACACACAACAGAAAAAATTGCTGGAAGGCGAACGCCTTTCCGGAAAGGTGACACTCTTTGCAAAAGTAACGATTTTACCGGGCGATGAGCTCCCGTACCATGAGCATCACGGCGAGACGGAAGTGTATCACATTCTGTCCGGGGAGGGAATATATCAGGATAATAACAAAACATATCCGGTGCAGGCGGGCATGACGACGTTCTGCGAGGATGGCAGCGGCCA
>VOFG01004335.1_pt1 | contig 26126 bp, 31 predicted proteins | sample 5384171 | NCBI WGS metagenome assembly VOFG01 (sample SAMN12384726, study PRJNA508395) | human gut metagenome | isolation source: healthy gut F | host: Homo sapiens | reverse complement strand
GGAATAGATAAAGTATACCTGAAAACGATACCGAATGCAAGCGATTTTGTGGAAACTGCAAAGAAAAACGGCCCGGCGCTGATTTTCCGTTTTTGCTTGCCAAATGTGGCGGCAGGTAGTATACTGTTCACATATCATCTCAGCGCTTCGCGTACCATGACACAGGAGCGCGGCGGGGGGAAGTCATGTATACCATTCATGATCTGTTTGACCTGACACACACGCTGGCGGGGGACTATCTGGCCCGCTTTACCTATCCCTGGGAGGCGCTGGCCGGCATCTCCGACCTGATCCTGACCCTCGGCCCGGCGCTGGGCGCGGACTACGAAAGTCCCGCGCCGGACGTGTGGGTACATAAGACCGCCAGGGTCGCGCCCACGGCTTTCCTGGGCCGGACCGTGCATCATCGGTCCGGAAACGGAGGTGCGCCACGGCGCGTTCATCCGGGGCAGCGCCCTGGTGGGCGCGGGCTGCGTGGTGGGCAACTCCGTGGAGCTGAAGAATGTCATCCTGTTCGACGGCGTACAGACGCCCCACTACAACTACGTGGGCGACAGCATCCTGGGCTAAAGTCCCACATGGGCGCGGGCTCGATCACCTCCAATGTGAAATCCGACAAGACCCACGTGGTCTGTGTCTGCGGTGGAGAGCGCATGGACACGGGCCGCAAAAAGGTGGGGGCGATGCTGGGCGACCATGTGGAGATCGGCTGCAACAGCGTGCTGAACCCCGGCGCGGTCATTGGGCGGAACACCCACGTCTATCCCCTCAGCGCCGTCCGGGGCACGGTGGCGGCGGACAGTATTTTTCAAAGCACCGGGGAACATCGTGCCCCAGCAGCAATAAGGAGACAGTAACATGGGCAGATATTTCCCGGAACAGACGGCTTCCGCGGGGGAGGCCAACGTAACGCTGGCGGCGGATCCACGCCTATCAGGTGGGCCGCTTCTTGGGCTGGTACTGCGGCGAGACGAAACGCCGCGCCGGGGACGAAAGTCCCGTCCGCGTAGTCATCGGCAAGGATACCCGCCGCAGCAGCTATATGTTTGAGTATGCCCTGGCCTCCGGGCTGGTGGCCTCCGGCGCGGACGCCTATCTGCTGCACGTGACCACCACGCCCTCGGTCTCCTATGTGGCGCGGACGGAGGGCTTCGACTGCGGCATTATGATCTCCGCCAGCCACAATCCGTTCTATGACAACGGCATCAAGCTGATCGGGCGGTCCGGCGAGAAAATGGACGAGGACACCATCGCCTTGATCGAGGACTACCTGGACGGCCGGCTGGAGCTGTTCGGCCAGAAGTGGCCGGCCCTGCCTCTGGCCCGGCAGGGGAGCACATCGGCCGCACGGTGGACTATGTGGCGGGGCGCAACCGCTACGTGGGCTACCTCATCTCCCTGGGGATGTTCTCCTTCAAGGGGAAGAAGGTGGGCTTGGACTGTGCCAACGGCAGCGCGTGGATGATCGCCAAGAGCGTGTTCGACGCCCTGGGCGCGACCACCTATGTCATGGGCGACCAGCCCGATGGCTTCAATATCAACAACGGCGTGGGCTCGACCCACATCGACGCGCTGCGTCAGTTCGTGGTGGAAAAGGGGCTGGACGTGGGCTTTGCCTATGATGGCGATGCCGACCGCTGCTTGGCGGTGGACGAGCGGGGCAATATTATCACCGGCGACCATATCCTCTACGTCTGCGGCAAGCACCTGAAGGACAGCGGTGAGCTGCCCGGCAATACCGTAGTCACCACGGTCATGTCCAACTTCGGCCTGTACCGGGCCTTTGACCGGCTGGGGATCCGCTATGCCAAAACCGCTGTGGGCGACAAGTACGTGTATGAGTACATGAGCAAGAACGGCTGCGCCCTGGGCGGCGAGCAGTCGGGGCATATCATCTTTTCCAAGCACGCCACCACCGGCGACGGCATCCTCACCAGCCTGAAGCTGATGGAGGTGATGCTGGAGCGGGAAGCTGCCCCTTGAGCAAGTTGACGGAGGGGCTGACCATCTATCCCCAGGTGCTGGAGAACGTCCGGGTGAAGGATAAGCTGGCGGCCCGGCAGGACGCGGACGTGCAGAAGGCGGTGGAGGCCGTGGCCAACAAGCTGGGCGATACGGGCCGTATTCTGGTGCGTGAATCCGGTACGGAGCCGGTGCTCCGGGTGATGGTGGAGGCCCCGGAGGACGACACCTGCCGCGCCTGCGTGGACGAGGTCGTGGCTGTGATCCGCGCCAAAGGCCACGCGGTATAAGCATCACGACCCTTTTACCAACCGACTCCAAATGGGTGCAACAACAATATAAGCAGCAAGAAGGTGGTTGCGGGCGGCATCGGGCCGGTATAAATGGTGACGACATCCGAGACGGAGATGAAAGCCGGGCGCGGGACTGCAAAAACTGCAAAGCGGACAGCCTGTTTCCGGGCAGGGAGCAGATCCTCATGATCGCTCAGCTGAGTTGGCCGGCCATCATGGCACAAATGTTGTCATGCAGTACATAGACACGGCTATGGTGGGGCATCTCGGATCAATGCCTCCGCCGCCATCGGCGTGGTGGCCACACCTCCTGGCTGTTTGGAGATCTGTGCGTGGCCCTGACGGTGGGATTCAATGTGGCGGTGGCACAGCTGCTGGGGGCGCGGCAGTCGGAGCGTGCCCGCGGTGTCACGAAATGGCCCTTGCCGTATGCGCGGGGTTCAGCCTGGTGCTGATGTGTATAGCGCTGGGCATCACGAGTGGGCTGCCCCGCTGGCTGCGGGCCGATCCGCTTATTTGGGAAGGATGCCAGTGCCTACTTCCTTGTGTATGCGCTGTCCTGCCGTTTTGCAGCTCAACAGCCTGTGCGCGGGATTGCTGCGGGCCTCCGGCAACATGAAAACGCCGGGAATATGCATGGCATCCATGTGCCTTTTTGGACGTGATATTCAACGCATTTCTGATCTTCCCCAGGCGGCACGCTGCGGGTGCTGGGCGTTGACCTGCCGGGGGCGGGCCTGGGGGTGATAGGTGCTTCCGCCGGTACCGGTAAATAAAACTCCCTCTGTTATAGTAGAGATGCGGTCCGCCGCCACCGGCGTGCTGCTGTCGGAGTATCCGCCGGGAACGGAGCCCCTGCCGGGGCATTTTCCCGTGCGCAACCGCATCATCAGCGGACTGAGCCTGGCGTCCTTGGTGGTGGAGGCCCCGGTGCGCTCCGGGGCGCTGATCACCGCCCACGCCGCCCTGGACCAGGGGCGGGACGTGTTCGCCGTGCCGGGACCCATCGACGCGGCGGCCAGCGTGGGCTGCAACCGGCTGATCCGGGACGGCGCGGGACTGGCCGCGTCGGGCTGGGACATTCTGTCGGTGTATCACAGCCGGTTCCCTCACCGGCTGCACCCGGCCCAGATGACCGTTCCCGAGCCGGGGGAGACCCCAGGCAGGAGGAAAGCCCTCCGCCGGCACAGACCCCGGAGCCGGAAGCCCCTGCCGCACCGGAGCTGCCGGTGCTGGACCTGGACCGCAACCGGAGTCCCCGGCCAAGGCCAAGACCATTGGCAAATATCTGGGGCCGGACTATGTGGTCAAGGCCAGCATGGGTCATCTGCGGACCTGCCCAAGAGCACCCTGGGCGTGGATGTGGAAAACGATTTTGAACCCAACTACCGCCCCATCAAGGGCAAAGAGGATATCATCAAGGATCTGAAGACCGCGGCCAAGACAAAGCAACCGTCTTCCTCGCCACCGACCCGACCGCGAGGGCGAGGCCATCAGCTGGCATCTGCAGCACCTGCTGGACCTGCCGGATGACAAGGCCCGCCGCGTCACCTTCAACGAGATCACCAAAAAGGTGGTCACGGACAGCATCCAGCATCCCCGGGCCATCGACCAGGACCTGGTGGATGCCCAGCAGGCCCGCCGTGTGCTGGACCGCATCGTGGGCTATCAGCTCTCCCCCCTGCTGTGGAAGAAGATCCGCCGCGGCCTGTCCGCCGGGCGGGTGCTCGAAAGCCGCTACGGCGCGGCCTATCGCCCGGAGACCCCCAAGCAGTACAAGGCCAAGGCCGGGGCCCAGGACGCCCACGAGGCCATCCGCCCCAGCAGCGTCACCCTGACCCCGGAGCAGGTGAAGGGCGACCTGACCGGCGAGCAGTATCGCCTGTACCGGCTGATCTGGAGCCGGTTCCTGGCCAGCCAGATGGCCAACGCCGTGTATTACAGCGTCAGCGTGGACATTGCCGCCACTTCACCCAGCCCCCCGCCCGCTATACCGACGCCACCCTCATCCGCACCATGGAGGAGAACGGCATCGGCCGCCCCTCCACCTATGCGCCCACCGTGTCCACTATTCTGGACCGGGAATATGTGGTGAAGGAGGGCAAGGCCCTGCGGATCACGCCTCTGGGCCAGGTGGTGACGGACCTGATGTGCCAGCGGTTCCCGGACATCGTGGACGTGAAGTTCACCGCCCGTATGGAGGACGAGCTGGACGAGGTGGAAAGCGGCAAGATCCCCTGGAAGCAGCTGCTGCGCCAGTTTTACGGCGGCTTTGAAGGCAACCTCCGCCAGGTGGAGAAGGACATGGAGGGCGTATACCTGAAGGTCCCCGACGAGGTCACCGAGGAGAAGTGCGACGTGTGCGGCCGGAACATGGTGGTCAAATCCGGCCGGTTCGGCCGGTTCCTGGCCTGCCCCGGGTACCCGGAGTGCACCTTCACCAAGCCCCTGGTGGTGGAGATGCCGGGCCGCTGCCCCAAGTGCGGCGGGCGGCTCATGAAGCGCACCGGCGTCAGCAAGAAAACCGGCAAGCAGTATACCTATTACTGCTGCGAGCGGCTCAACGCCGCCGATGAAAGCGCCCGGTGCGATTTCATGACCTGGGATGTGCCAGTGAAGGACGACTGTCCCGTGTGCGGACACACCATGTTCAAAAAGGCGGGCAAGGGCTTCCGCAAGCCCTTCTGCATCAATCCCGAGTGCGCCAACTTCCTGCCGGAGGACAAGCGCGGCTATGTGAAAAAGGCCAGGACGGAGGAGCCTGCGGAGGGTGCTGCCGAGACCCCGGCGGAGCCTGTCGGAGGAGAAAAAGCCCACCAAAAAGGCGGCCAAGACTACCAAAACCACAAAGACTGCGAAAACTACTAAGGCCACAGCGGCCAAGAAAACCACCCGGAAAAAGGCGGAGGAAGCATGAACCATGTTACAGTGATCGGCGCAGGGCTGGCCGGCAGCGAGTGCGCCTGGCAGCTGGCCCAGCGGGGCATTCCGTGACCCTGCGGGAGATGAAGCCGGAAAAAATGACCCCCGCCCACCAGACCGCCGATTTTGAAGGAGGAGTATTTGGCCTTCTGGCAGGAACTGACCACCGCCCAGGAGGCGGAGGTCCACGGCTTCGAGGATGGGCAGGTCTTTGAGGGCTGTATGCCGGTGGAGGTCATGGCCCGCCGGGGGAGGACACCCTGCGCTTCGGGCCGCTGAAGCCCCGGGGCTGAAGGACCCCCAGCACCGGGCAGGAGCCCTATGCCGTGGTGCAGCTGCGCAAGGGACAACGCTGACGGCACGATCTACAATCTGGTGGGCTTCCAGACCCACCTGAGCTTCCCGGAGCAGAAGCGGGTGTTCTCCATGATCCCCGCCCTGCATGATGCGAAATTCCTGCGCTACGGCGTCATGCACCGCAACACCTATCTGGACTCCCCCCGGCTGTTGGATCGGTATTACCGGCTGAAGTCCCAATCCCATCGCTTTTGCCGGACAGATGACCGGCGTAGAGGGCTACGTCGAGTCCGCCGCGAGCGGCTTCCTTGCGGGAGTGGAGACGGCGCGCCGCCTGAAGGGGCAGGATCCCATCGACTTCCCGCCGCGAAACCGCCATCGGCGCGCTGGGGTTGTATGTCAGCAATCAGACCGTGACCCAGTTCCAGCCCATGAACATCAACTTCGGCATCATCCCGCCGCTGGACCACCGGGTCAAGGGCAAGCGCAACAAGAACGCCCAGCTGTCCCAGCGGTCGCTGGCCATTATCCAACAGGTAAAGCAGGAGGTTCTGAACTATGAAGATCATCATCGACGCCATGGGCGGCGACAACGCCCCGCTGGAGATCGTCAAGGGCGCCCTGCTGGGCATGGAGCACTGGGGCGTGGAGGTGCTGCTGACCGGCGACACCGAGGCCATTCTCCGGGCGCTGCGGGACTGCGGCCACGACACCATCCCCATGGGATGGAGATCGTCCACACCACTGAGACGGTGGAGATGTGCGACGACCCCTCCACGGTGTTCCGGCGCAAGAAGGACACCTCCATGGGCGTGGGTCTGACCCTGCTGCGGGACGGCAAGGCCGACGCCCTGGTTTCCGCCGGGTCCACCGGGGCTTTGCTGGCCGGGGCCACCCTGATCACCAAGCGCATCCGGGGCATCCGCCGGGCGGCCATGGCCCCGGTCATCCCCACCACCGCCGGCAAGGCCGTGCTCATCGACTGCGGCGCCAACGCCGAGTGTACCCCGGAGTACCTGGTGCAGTTTGCGTATCTGGGCAGCTTCTATGCCAGCCGGGTTCTGGGGCTGGAGCGTCCCCGGGTGGGCCTGCTGAACATCGGCGCGGAGGACAGCAAGGGCACGGACCTGCAGCGCCGGACCCTGGCCCTGCTGCGCAAGGCCGGGGAGGAGGGCCACCTGCACTTCATCGGCAACATCGAGGCCAAGGAGGCCATCAAGGGCGGCTGCGACGTCATCGTCACCGACGGCTTCTCCGGCAACATCCTGCTCAAGACCATGGAGGGCGTGGGCTCCTTTGCCGGTCACGCCCTGGGGGACATTTTCCGGAAGAACCTGCTGACCAAGCTGGCCGCCGCCATGGTGATGCCGGGGCTGCGGGCCTTCAAGGCCCAGCTGGACCCCAACAAGGTGGGGGGCACCGCCTTCATCGGTATCTCCAGGCCGGTCATCAAGGCGCACGGCGGCTCCAACGCCGAGGCCATCGAAAACGCCATTGGCCAGGCCAGGCAGGTGGCCGAAAGCGGCATCATTGGACAGATTCAGGAAAATGTGCATCTGATGCAGGTGCAGCCGGAATAATTCACAAAAAGGGTATTGACAGACCTGACCAATTGCCGTATTATTTTCCAAGACAAAGCCCGAAAGGAGGGATCATCTCATGACGATGGACGAGATCTTCAAGACCATGCAGGATCTGATCGCTGAGCAGTTTGCCATTGATACCGACGAGATCGGCATGGATAGTTCTTTTGTGGACGATCTGGGCGCCGACTCCGTGGACCTGGTGGAGCTGGTCATGGCCATGGAGGAGGAATTCGACGTGGGCGAGATCGACGAAGAGGACCTCACCGGTCTGAAGACCGTGGGCGACTGCGTGCGCTATCTGTATAATAAGCTGAACTGAATCAATCAAGCAGCTGAAAAAGAAGGCCCCGTTGGTTGCAACGGGGTTTCCTTTTTCCGCTGCGGAAGGGAGAAAAACATCATGCATACCCTGCAAGTACTGGAAAAAAAACTGGGCTATACCTTCCGCTGCAAGGAGCAACTTCAAGCGGCCCTGTACCACAGCTCCTACGCCAACGAGCACCGCTGCTGCGGCGTCAGCAGCAACGAGCGGCTGGAGTTTCTGGGGACGCCGTGCTGGGCCTGGTCACGGCGGACTATCTGTACCACAAGCACCCGGATTTGCCGGAAGGGGACCTGACCCGGATGCGGGCGGCCCTGGTGTGCGAGGAGAGCCTGTACGAGGTGGCCCAGAGCCTGGGGCTGGGCAATGAGCTGCGGCTGGGCAAGGGCGAGGAGGCCGGAGGCGGCCGGTGCCGCCCCTCCATCCTGGCCGACGCCACGGAGTCCGTGTTCGCGGCGGTGTATCTGGACGGCGGCATGGAGGCCGCCCGGGCGCTGATCCACCGGGTCCTTCTGGACAAGGAGCGGGAGGAGGCGCGCCGTGGGCGCGGGGCTGACGCTGTACGATTGCAGCGAGGCGGTGACGGAGACGCAGCTGCAAGGCTTTTTGGACGGCATGGCGGCATCCGGGCGGATGGAGCGTTTGGCGGAAAATCTTATCGACGCGGGCAGCGCCGTGGCGGGCTGCGGCGGCGCGTTCGCCTGCTTGTTCATGGAGGCGCTGGCCGACGGCGCGGTGAGCTGCGGGCTGCCGCGGGATAAGGCCAATGTCTACGCGGCGCAGATGCTGCGGGGCGCGGCAGCGCTGGCGCTGGAGAGCGGACAGCCCTTCGGCGCGATGAAGGACGCCGTCTGCTCCCCGGCGGCACGACCATCGCGGGGGTGCGGGCGCTGGAGGAGGGCGGCCTCCGGGCCGCGGCGATGAACGCGGTGATCGCGGCATACGAAAAGACGCTGGCGCTGAAGCAGTAAACGTGAAAATTCGCTGAGCGGGTGATTTTTGCACGATATGCGAGTTTAATTTTCTTGGATTTTTCTTGAAAAACCTTGAAAATACGTGGAAAGACCTTGCATGAAAGTGGAAAGAACTTGAATGAAGCGTAAGAATCGGTGGTTTCACCGAATGGCGAAGCGGCCCTCCGGCGATGCCGGAGGGCCGTGATTTTTCCTTTTTGCCGACCGCGGGGTGCTTTTTTTCTCCCCTTTCTTTTTGTCCGGCGGGGTACTTTCTTTCCCAAAAGAAAGTACCCCAAGAACGGTTTAAGGGGAGAGGGATTTCGATTTTCTTGTTTTGCCTCCGGCGGGTTACTTTGTCAGTAGCGACAAAAGTAACCAAAAAGCCCGCCATTTAGGGGAGAGGGATTTCGATTTCCCAGGACCCAGGCAATTCCTCTCTGAAACGACCAAAGGGAGGGGTCGCAACCCCTCCCTTTGGAAACGCCCTCCGGGGGAGAGGTGGACGCTCGGTGGACGGTTGTAGGGGGCGATGCCCACATCGCCCCTGAAACGTATGACGCACGGGATTTCGGTAGACGGTGCGGGGCGGGGTTCTGCCCGCCCGTTGGGTTTTCCTTTTTCTTTTTGCCTTCGGCGGGGTACTTTCTTTCCCGAAAGAAAGTACCCAAAGAACGGTTTAAGGGGAGAGGGATTTCGATTTCCCTCTCCCCTTAAAAATTCCCTCTCCTTGAAACGACCAAAGAGGGAGGGCCGCGGCCCTCCTCTTTAAACACCCTCCGGGGAGGGTGTTCCGCGCCTGCCAGGGCGCGGCGGCGGATGTGGGCATCCGCCCCTACGCACGGCTATCGGTGATCATTCCGTAGGGGCGATGCCCACATCGCCCCGTATGCCACGGCGCTGCTGTGGCATATCTCTCCTCCGTCAAAACCTTTGGTTTTGACACCTCCCCTCGCAGAGGGAGGCGAGGGGCCTGTGAGCGGATTCCCACGCCAGTGACGTCGGTCACTGGCTCGGAAATGACAGGGGCAAGGATAAGGCGCAGGTACGGTAGGCGGTTGCAGGGGCGGACGGCCTCACGCCGCCGCGGTATGCGCCTATATAACGGGGCACAGACCCTTGGCTCTCCCTTTGGGAGAGCTGTCACCGCAGGTGACTGAGAGGGCCGGTATGGTCATGGTTTGCCCTCTCCGTCCTCGCTGCGCTCGGCCACCTCTCCCAGAGGGAGAGGCAAGGGACGCTCACACGGCACATCAGAACGTGTGTAGGGGCGGACGGCTCTGTCCGCCCGGAATATGATGCGAAAACGGCGGGGCGATGTACCCCCAGGGGTACTTGTTCCGCTTCGCCCACTGCGTGGGCATCGCCCCCTACGGACGAGCAACGAGGGTGCGGCGGGTCAACGTCTCTCCTCTCCGGCGCTTCGCGCCACCTCCCTGGCAGAGGGAGGCGGGGATTCCGCGCCTGCGGGCGCGGGGAACGGATTCCCACGCCAGTGACGTCGGTCACTGGCTCGGAATGACAGACTATTTCGACAGTCTGACCTCCCTCGCAGAGGGGGCTTACAGGGAGGTTTACATAAACTGGCAGAGGATGGGGATGAGGAGAGCGGGGGTCATGTTCAGAATGCGGAGCTTGGTCAGGCCCAGCACGTTCAGGCCGATGCCGATGATGAGCAGCGAGCCGGTGACGGTGATCTCGGTGACGACCGCGTCGCTGAGGACGTTGACCAGCAGGGAGGCCAGCAGCGCCACCACGCCCTCCACCGCAAAGACGGACAGGCCGGAGAAGGCCACGCCGATGCCCAGGGAGCTGGCGAAGGCCACAGCGGCGGAGAAGTCGATGACGGACTTGGCGAAGAGGATGCTGTGGTCGTTTTTCAGGCCGCTGTCCAGCCCGCCCATGACGGCCAGCGCGCCGGAGGGATGCCGATGCCGATGGACACCAGAGCCCGTGGCGGCCAGCACGGGATTCTGCTTCATGGGGATGAGCTTTTCGCTGGGCATGAACCTGCCGCCCAATGGTGCCCAGAACGCCGCCGGGTGCCCGCAACAGCGGCGGCGTTGTTGATCAATACACCGGTGAGTATCATGGTACCAGTCCTCCGCCGTTCTCTGGCGGGGACGCTGCGCCGTCCGGGGGGGGCGCCTCCAGCTGCTGCGTCTCGTGAGGCTGCTCCGGGCTGAACGCCACCTTCAGGTGGTGGATCCCCCGCTTGCTGCGCAGCTCCTTGCGCATGACCCGCGCCAGCGGGCAGCCGCTGGTCTGGGAGATATCCGTGACCCGCAGCAGCTCAGGCTCCAGCTTGTTGCCGGTGCCCAGCGCCGACAGGATGGGGATGCGCCGCAGGCGGGCCTGTTGGATCAGATCCAGCTTGCAGGTCACCAGGTCGATGCAGTCGGGGATGTAGTCGAACCCGGGTGAAGAAGTCCTCCCGGTGGGCGGCGTCGTAGGTGGCGCAGATGGGGTACACCACGGCGTCGGGGTTGATATCCCGTACCCGTGCGGCCGCCACCTGCGCCTTGTACTCCCCCACGGTGGAGGACAGGGCGTACAGCTGGCGGTTGATGTTGGTTACGGACACGGTGTCCTGGTCCACCAGTGTCAACGCACCAACGCCGCTGCGTGCCAGGCACTCAGCGGCGTAGCTGCCCACGCCGCCCAGACCAAACACCGCCACATGGCTGCGGCGGAGCTTGTCCAAAGCGGGTGCGCCCACTATCATCTCAGTTCTGAGAAAGCGTTCGTTCATAAATGCCGGAAGGGGAAACTCAGCCCACGTGCTTCATGCCGGACAGCTCCACCACCTCGGCGCTGTCGGTCAGACCCTTCTGCCAGGCCTCGGTGTCTCTGCTGCGCAGGGTGTTCTCCACCTGCACCTGCCAGCAGGGAACGTCGTCGCCCACGAAGTACATGACGTGATAGCCAGCGTAGTTGGAGCTTTCGCCGTACACCACGCCGGTGTCGCCGGTCTTGCGGCCCTCGGCGAAGCGCCAGTCGTTGAACTCGGTGACCATCTGGCCCTTGTAGACCTCGGTATACAGGCCGCCGTTGGTGTTGCTGCCGCCGTCCGCGCTCAGCTCGTTGGCCAGGGCGGCGAAGCTGTCCTCGGTGGCCTCGCCGGCTTTCCACTGGGCCAGCGCATCCTCGGCTGCGGTCTTGGCCGCGTCCTTAGCCGCCTGCAGATCGGCCTCATAGGTCTCGGCCTCGCTGTCCAGGCCGGTGGTGTCCGGCTGGAACAGGATGTGGCGCACGTCCTTGGAGGCGTACTCCTGCCGGCCGGCGCTGTGGAACACCAGCACGCGGCTGCCGCTGTCGGTGGTGATCACGGTGCTGTCGCCGTCTGCGCGGCTCTCGTCAAACAGCCACTCGGCCTGTCGCCGGAGTTGCTGCCGGCCTCCTGGTGTTGCTGTACGCGGCGCTCTCGTAGGTCTCCAGGACACCGTCTCCAGCGGGTCGCCCGCCTGATACGCTTCAGTGCGGCATCGGCGTCGGCAATGGCCTTCTCCTTGGCGGCAGCGTTCTCCTCGTCGGTGGGCTCAACGGTGTTGCCGTCGGCATCGGTGGTGCTATCGGCGGTACCCTTTGAAGTACAGGGACTCATAGCTGGCCACGTCGAAGGAGGACTTGTTGTCGTTGTAGTAGCTCTCCAGGTCGCTGTCGGTGTAGGTCAGATCCTCGGATAGTGCTCACTGGCGTAGTGGGAGGACACATCGTCCAGCTCCGCCATCTGTCCTTGAAGGTGCTCACGGTCATGGTGCTGCCGAACACCATCTTCAGGTACTCCTTGATGGAGTAGCCGTTCTCCTTTGCATAGGCGGTGTACTGCTCGATGGTGGAGGCGACCTCCTCCTGGGTGTGCTCATCCGCGCCCATGGCCGTTCTCCTCGGCCAGCTTGGCGGCCTTCACGATCAGCGTCATCTGCTTGATGGCGTAATCGTGGATGAACTGCGCCCATGTGACCTCGCCCTCGTCCTCAACGCCCAGGAACATCTTGGCGGTGTCGTTCATCACCTGCTGATCCAGCGGGGTGGAGCTGGACACGCCGTACAGACTGGAGTAGCTGCCGTTGAGGATGTTGTTCTTGATGCTGTGGTAGAAATAGTTTACCTGGCTGGCGCTGTACTTCTCGCCGTCGATGCTCAGTGCGGCGGCGTTCCCCGCTGCAGCACGCCGGAGTTATACACCAGCACTACCGCGGCCACGATCACGAACAAGCGCGGCGATCACGCCGTACAGGATATTGTTCTTGCGTGCCTTGGCCTTCTCCTCCGCCTCGCGGATCTTCTTGGGGTCGGTGACGCCCTGGGCCGCCAGATCCTGCCGGATCTTCTTTTCTCTTGATGCGCTCATTTGAAATTCATTCCTCTCGATTTTGGGCGCAGCACGCCCTTGTTAGTAAAATGCCAAATTATTATACCGTATACCGTGCCGCATTTTCGCAAGGGGGAAACGCCGGGAATTTGTGAACATTTTACCGCGCGTCCGAACGGACTTTTTTGCCAGAGCACAAGACCCCCAGTCTGGAGTGGGGGTCTTGTGCTCAGCGACAGGCAGCGGCCATGTTATAACCTGCACAGCTCGCAGGTGGGTCGTCTCCGGCTGACTTTACTGCTTCCAGCGTCCGCCCGCATAGGCAGGCGGGAGGCCTGCAAACCATCTGCCGATCCGACGTCCCGTATAACCAATGTCAGGATAAATAGAACCGCTGCCCATCGCTCAATTTTCTTCGCCCTTTCCGCCTTCGTCAAATCGGCTCGACGTACGAAAGTACGCCATCGCCGCTCCATCGGCAGGACGAAAAATCCTGCCGAAGGAGTGGCGTGTATCTTTTTCGCTTTCACTTCCGCGCCTCGTCTTGGCGAAAAAATCCAGTCAATTTTCCGGCTCAAGCGGCGGCGTCTCGTCATCGGCAGGACGAAAAATCCTGCCGCGCCGCTGGAGATGGCGTGTATCTTTTTTTAGCTGCAAACCGCGCCTCGTCTTGGCGAAAAATCCAGTCAATTTTCCGGCTCAAGCGGCGGCGTCTTAACGTCATCGGCAGGACGAAAAATCCTGCCGAAGGAGTGGCGTGTATCTTTTTCGCTGCACCGCCGCGCCTCGTCTTGGCGAAAAATCCAGCCAATTTTCCGGCGCAGCCGGCGGCGTCTCGTCATCGGCAGGACGAGCGAAAAATTACTCATCCTCGTCGGAAAGGATCTGCTCCATAAACAGGTCGTAGACCTTGATCCAGCTCCTCGTCGCTGTCCAGCGTGCTGAGAAGCTCCTCGCCGTTTTCCATAACGGACTTGAGAATGACCAGGCCGTACTCCTCGGCGGCTTCCTCGTCCGCATCATCCTCCACCACAGGGAAGAACGCCATGTAGGTCTGGCCGTCCAGCTCCAGCGCGTCCACGTATTCCAGCTCTATGTCGTTGCTGTCCTCGTCCGTCAGTGTGATGAAGTTGGGGCCGAATTCCTCGCTCATGGGAAGTCCTCCTTTGTCTTGTTGCCCATAGTATACCCGAAGGCGGAGGAAAAACGCAAGAGGAACTGTTCGGCAATTTATGCCCCGATGCGGGTACTGAAAACCGGAAAATGGGGGAGAATAACGGGAATAGCCTGCCGGGAAGGGCATAATTTAACAAAAAATCTCTTTTTTGCAGTTGACAGGTATGGTAGAATATCTCTTATACTGGGTCGGTATGCAAACATGCCGCTCACCGTACAAAGCCACAACAGGAACATCAAAGAAAGAAAGGAAGGTGCCCTGTCTTGAGTGAGAACAAGCGCAGACGGTCGTCGTCACCCGGCTTTATGGGACGCATCCGGCAGAGCGCCCGGCCCATAGAAACGGAAGGATGCGAAGGAGGGCGCGAGCGGCGCGTGCAGCATGACGCGCAGGAGCGTGTGCGAGAATATGACCCCTAAGCAGAAGAACGGCTGGAAGAAGGCCGGACGCATCATCGGCACACTGCTGCTGGTATTCGTGGTTACGCTAGCCATCTTCGCCGGTATCTTCATGGCGTATATCAACAGCGCCATGCGCGGCAAGGTGGAGGTCTATCTGGACGAATTCGAGACCCAGGTGTCCACCGAGCTGTATTACCAGGACCCCGACACCGGCGAGTGGGTCATGTACCAAACGCTGTACCTGGACTCGGAGAACCGCATCTGGACGGATCTGGAGGACATCCCCAAGTATTTGCAGGAGGCCGCCATCGCCATTGAGGACAAGCGGTTTGAAAAGCACCACGGCGTGGATTGGAGGGGTACCACCCGCGCCATTCGTGTACACCCTGTTCGGCAAGAACGTGCAGGGCGGCTCCACCATCACCCAGCAGCTGGTGAAGAACGTCACCGGCGACAACGAGGTGACGGTAAAGCGAAAGATCACGGAGATCTACCGCGCGCTGGAGCTGGAAAAGCGCTACGAGAAAGGACGAGATACTTGAAGCCTACCTGAACGAGGTGTTCTACTTCGGCCAGAGCTGCTCCGGCGTGATGACGGCCTCCAGCATGTATTTTAGTAAGGATGTGTGCGACCTGACGCTGGCCGAGTGTGCCAGCATGATGGGCATCACCAACAACCCCTCCATGTACGATCCCTTCATTAGCTCCTGGACCCGCGAGAACAACCGCGAGCGGCAGCTGACCATTCTGGGCGCCATGCTGGAGCAGGAGAAGATCTACCCAGGAGGAGTATGACGAGGCCAAGGCCGAGGACATCGTGGTGTTTCCAACGGCTTTACCATCTCCGGCAAGTATGTGGGCAGCGACGGTACCGGCACCGAGCCGGACACGGACGAGACGACGGACACCGATGATACCGAATCCCCGGCGGACGAGGAAGGAGCCCCCATCAAGGGACGCTACTCCTGGTTCACCGAGGCCATGATCACCGATGTGGCCGACGCACTGGTGGAGAAGTACGGCATCACCGAAAAGGTGCGGGACAACGGCAAGAAGGTCTCCGCCTACGACCAGGCCATCAACATGGTCTACAGCAGGGGCTACAAGATCTACACCACCCAGAATCCCAAGTATCAGAAGATCGCGGAGGATGTGTGCTATAATCTGGAGAATATCCCCTATACCAGCAGCTATACGAACTCCGCCGGCGAGCAGGTGGAGGATCAGCTGCAGATCGCCCTGACCATCGTCGATCCCACCAACGGCTATGTGGTGGCCATGATCGGCGGTGCCGGTGAAAAGGTGGTGGACCGTGGCTGGAACTGGGCTGTGAACGCCCGGCAGTGCGGTTCCGCCATCAAGCCTGTGTCCACCTACGCCCCGGCACTGGACGACGGCACGATCAACGGCGCAACGCGTCATCGACGACTATCCCATGCTGCTCAACGGCGAGGTCTGGCCCCGCAACTTCGACTGGCGCTATCGGGCCTGACGGCGCTGCACACCTCGCCCAGTCCCTGAATACCTGTGCCGTGCGGACGAACCTGGCCTACGGCGTCAGCAATTCCTACGATTTCCTTGTGAACAAGCTGGGCTTCAAGAACCTGACCTACACCGACTCCCAGCAGGTGGGCAACATGGCGCTGGGCGGCTTTGAGAAGGGCGTGACCACGGAGGAGATGTCGGCGGCCTACGCCGACCTTCGTCAACGAGGGCATCTACACCAAGCCCCGTACGTTCGTCCGTGTGGAGGACGCCAACGGCAACGTGGTGCTGGAGAACGAGGCCAAGTCCAACGTGGCCATCAAGAACACCACGGCGGCTATCATCAACATCTGCTGCAGGAGGCGGCCCTGAACGGTACCGGCTACGAGGCCCAGTTCAGCGGTATGCACATCGCCGGTAAGACCGGTTCGACCAACAGCAACAAGGACCGTTACTTCGTGGGCTACACGCCCTATTACAGCTGCGCCGTGTGGGCCGGCTATGAGCATAACCAGCACATCGTGGCCAGCGGCAACCCCTGCGCCGCCATCTTCCGCAAGGTGATTGCTGCTGAACTATCGACCATACACGAGATTGTGTGGACGGAGGACGGGAACATGATGGCGGGCTACGGCGGCTGTTCTTCAGCGGCGATCAGAACAGGAACGCCAATGATGGTGGGCTACGGCGGGTTCTTTGGCGACGACCAGAACAGACGTGCCGGGCGCGCCGGAAGGATGACGGGGCACGATGGACGATGATGACGGGCCGACGGAGACCGACGATCTGCCGCCGGATATGGGCGGATTCTTCGGATAGAAAAGATAAAGCAGGAGACGGCGTGAGCCGTCTCCTGCTGGTCTTTTGCGGATAACGCAGAAACCGCCACTCGGCCAAGTGACGGTTTCAAGGTTTCGCTTTGAAACTCTGACTAATCCGGGCTAACCGCTTGTCGCAGCGCCCTTTCTATGCCCGTTATAGGCGGGCTTTTTGGCTTTGTCAAGTATCGGGTGTGAGGAGGCGGCTTCGCTCGCGCTCAGTTAAAGGCCACCGCGCCAAAACAAAAGAGACATCCGAACGGATGCCTCTTTTGCTGTGATTACCCACAGGTTTTGTTGTTCGCACCCTCGCATATCGCAAGGAAGGGGGGAGTGTGAGGGGGAAACCTTTGCGGGTTTCCCACTCGCGTTCAATCACCCGCCCGCAGGCGACCGATTTTTGCGCAGCAAAATCGCCGCACAAAAAATACAACCACCCAAAGGGTGGCCGTATTTTTTGGTGCGCGAGGCGGACTTGAATTGTCGCAGGGCGATTTTGCGTCGTGTTGACTGATGCCCGGAAGTGTTGGTAATAAAGGCTTTGCGGGAGATCATACTGTTAGATGCTGCCGGGCTGTATGATCGAATTTTGAAGCCATAAGGCTAAAAATAAGGCTTAATTTTATGGCTGCGCGGAATGTACCAAAACAAAAATGCAGAAAGCCTTTGACGATAGTCGCCAAAGGCTCTCTGCATAATACACAAGGGCTACAACGAATTATGATGGCGGACAATATTGGCAACGCCAGCCTGGATGTTTACTCCAGATGCGATGCGGACAGCTGAAAATGCTGGTGAAGCTTCTGCGCCTATGCTGAACGCCTTCATCGGAGCGGTCAAGGTCTACATCGCCTGTGGCTACACAGATCTGCGTAAAGGAATAGATGGTCTGGCGCGGCACCAGCTGTTAGCACCAAAAGGTCACAGCCAAGTGGTTATTTTTGCCCGACCCGAACACATCTTCTTTACGTTATCGTATACTCTTCAATTTTCTCTCCTTTTTCATCATATATTTTGGCTTTTCTTTTTGGGATAATCGACTCTAAAAAGTGGTGCTTAGTTCTTCAACAGTGCCATGAAACATTTCTGAGCCAGCTTGAGGAAAAAATCTCATTTCGCGAATCAATGTTTGTTTAGAAGGCGCATTTATATCTATTAGCCTCTTACACAAGTATCGAACCACAAGCAGTTGCTTTGTGAGCTGGTATGCAAGCTCATAGTCGTTAATTGCATTAAAATTATGCGCTACATCTCCATGCCCAAAATACTTATTTCGAACCTGATATACATGAAAAGCTAATATCTGCAAGACCATAGCATCACGGCAACCGAGTTTTAGCTATGTAGCGACAAAGTGCGTACACAAGCCTTTTTGGTTTCTTCTGTAGCATTAGAAAGTGCCTCGCAGCCTTGGAAAAACTGCATGAATGCTGCATCGGTCAAACCAGACAACTGATCTTCAAGGCCGAGAAGTGTCATGCCTGTTAAATAGTGTTGAATCGCAACTTTAATTCCGGCGTTGTCGGTTTGTAATAATTCAGATCAGTCAAGAGTTTTTGCTGTGCAGTGCATCGCTCTTCTACTTCAAAAGCCATCCCACGCCGAAACGGTCTTCTTGTTGCAGAGAAGATTCTCCCATGATGATCGCTGATAAAATCAATTCTATTGCATTCTAGCGACGCATCAACACAAATCGAAATTGCATCTATCGTTTCCAAAAGGGATTTTATCAAATCGTCTAAATTGCAATCAGAATGAAATCTATCTCGAATTTTTTAAACAGAGAAGTCCATCAACAGACCGCATATTCATTTCCACAAATTCTCTACTGGAACGTGAAGTTATAAGTACATCCTTTGAACCGATTGTAAATCTTTCCGAAAGAAATTCTACTGTCTGTGGGGTCATTAGTGTCTGCACAAGAACACATTCAAAAAGCCGCTGTCCGAAAAGATACCATCAAAATACGCTTTGTTTATCCAGAAATCCTATTTTCTATTTGACACAGCACCCATGGTTTTACCTCATTTTCTCTATTGCTTAAATGCCAATGTACGGTTTGCAGTTGAACACTTATGTTGTATTGTACCACAAAAACCATATTCACAAGTAAAAAGAGAGTTGCCGATTTTACTCGGGGCAGTGATTTTGCACAGGTGTAGAATTGGATAAACTTGTCATACGACAAGTTGCCAGCAGAATAACTCGACGTATAACAAGCGGTATTAAGGTAGAGAAAAAAGAACAAAGCATACTTTCTTCAAGCGAAGATATTACGTACATAGATGAAAGTAGAATACACTATGCCGAGACTCGACTCCTACTTCGGGCGGATTAACATCTCCCAGCGGATTTGGTGCAACAGAATCAACCGCAATTGAAAGTCGCTTGATGCTTTTAAGGCCGCGGCAGAGACCCTTTTCTTAGTACGCCCTGTGGCTTTGAATCGCCGCAGGGCAATTTTGCGTCGTGTTGACTGATGCCGAGAAGTGTTGGTAATAAAGGCTTTGCGGGAAATCGCGTTGTTAATTGATGACGGATTGTATGGTTGAGTTTTGAAGCCATAAGGCTAAAAATAAGGCTAAATTTTGTGGCCGCGCGGAATGTACCAAAATAAAAAAATGCAGAGAGCCTTTGGCGATTATCGCCAAAGGCTCTCTGCATGATACACAAGGGGCTACAAGGAATTATGATGGCGGGACTGACTATTGCCGTTTGCGGGCAGGAAACACCGCGTTTGCGGGGACGTCGGCTGGAACATGGGGATGGGGTCGCAAGCTGACCCCGGATTGGTTGTTACATCGCTTGCCGCCTGCTACAATATTCAAAAACGACCGGGAGGCGTAGCGCATCATGCGGAAGAAATTTGAGATCACGGAGAAGCGAATTGGCGCGGTTTGCGGGGTATCTGCGGCGGGAAGAGCGGGAGGATTCCACCATCGAATCTTACATGAGGACGGCGAGGCGGTTTGCCGCGTGGCTGGACGGCCGCGCAGTGACGAAGGAGCTGGCGGCGGCGTGGGAAGGCGCAGCTGCTGGAGCAGGGCTACCGCCCCGTCAGCGTCAACGCCATGCTGGCAGCGGTGAACAAGCTGTTCGTCTGCATGGGGCGGGAGGACTGCAAGGTGCGGTACCTCAAGCTCCAGCGGCAGATGTTCCGCAAATCGGGCGGGAGTTGACTCGCGCCGAATATCAGCGGCTGCTGGACGCCGCCCAGGCGCGGGGCGACATACGGCTGCTGCTTCTATTGGAAACCCTCTGCGCCACGGGTATCCGTGTCAGTGAGCTGCAATACATCACCGTGGAGGCGGCACGAAACGGCGTGGCGGAAATCGCCCTGAAGGGCAAGATCAGAACCATTCTGCTGCCCACGAAGCTGTGCCGCAAGCTATTGAAATACGCCAAAAAGTGCGGCATCGTCCACGGGAAGATATTCCTGACGAAAAAGGGAAACGGGCTGTCCCGGAAATTCATCTGGGCGGAGATGAAAAAGCTGTGCGAGGCGGCAGAAGGTAGCGCGGAGCAAGGTGTTCCCCCACAACCTGCGGGGGCTGTTCGCCCGGACGTTCTACGCCGCCTGCCGGGACGTGGTACGGCTGGCGGACGTGCTGGGACACAGCAGCATCGAGACGACCCGCATCTACCTGTTGTCCACGGCAAAAGAAAGTGCCCGCCAGCTGGACAGGCTTGGTCTGCTCAGCGGGTGGGCATAATTATTAGTTCGACGAGGCACTGACAAAATGCTCAGTATGCCGCCAAAATTCCAACGATAGGGTATCACATTTAATGACTAAAGTCAAGCAAACGCAAAATTTCACACGATAAGACAGAGCCGTTCCGTAACATTTTGAACCGGCTCTTCCAATTATATTCATTTACGCCTCGCAGCCTGGCTGCGGGCGTTGCTATTGCACGCTTTTGCGGAGTGAAATGGAATAATAATTATGTCACGAACGGAGCAATTATGGCACGGAGAAGAGCGAACAGCGCGAAGATCGACCCGACACTTTTCCATCGCAGCGCGTCGTCCGTGACGCTGACGGAGGATGTGATCACGGCCTATGTGTCCATCCTGCGCGCGGAGGGTCTGGCGGAACGACTCAACGTAACAAGGCAGACGATATCGGCTTTTGAGGGCGGCCAGCGTGAAATGCCATGGAATGTATTTCTTGCCTGCCTTATGCTTTTTTTCCCGTGCGACTACTAACAAGATGTTGGTGGCGTTGGGAATATATACCGAACAGCTCAAATATTTTTGACAGGAAAATAGGAGGAGTTTCGGCCATGGTAATTATTCTTCTTTTTGCTGATTGTTATTATTGCCATCCCAATTTGCATTAGGAGGTCTCACCATTCCCGACTTAATGACCGAGTGTGACGGAGACCGCACACTTAATTGCAAAGAAGCGTATACTCCGAAGCGCAAGAGTATGCAGCGGCACACGGTCTGAATCTTGATCGTGATATCGTGTCTTTCTACGTTGGAACGCAAGGCGTATCCATTCAATATTTGGATGGCGTACAACAGGTCTTGTATATTGATTTGGGGTATTCCCTTGACACCCTAAACGGTTGTGATTTGAAGTTGCTGCGGATCAATCAAAAAGCATAGTTGAGAAATTTGGTTCAGATAAATGGGCTGTAAGGATCGTGACAGAATCCGGCAAATTGATTCCGAAGAAGATTTGAGGGTGAAAATCCATCATTCTGACTGGTATTCGTTCGTCTCTTTTAAATGCGGTTCTAAAGACATACCCTTCAACTCTATAGAGATGAGTATCGTAAAGAGATCTGAGCTTGACCGTTTTGTGGCAGAGACTAACCGATACGCCTCTGCAAAGGTGATGTAAGAACTTTCTCTTCCCCATAGTTTTAGTATTTATTGTCTGTTTATTGGCCGAAGCCATAAAGGCATCTTTTAAAGTACGTATATATCTATGTGTCATTTTATCAAAATGGAGGAGTAAAAATGTTTTGTGACCACTGTGGGGCGAAATTAAGCGATGACGCCGTATACTGCTCTAATTGCGGAGAAAAAAGCAAAAAAGGTAGATTTGGGAAAAGCAACGTCTCAGGAGAAACCGGATGTTTGAAACGGCAAGCGCGTGTCTCGCCCGAAAATGCGGAAGCAAGATGCGAACCTTGCACACTGCAAACAGTTATCAACCGCTCAAGGGTAAGACGCCGAAGAAAAAAGGTGTTATCTTCGGTGTCGCCGCTGTGACTGTCGCGGTTCTCGTATTTGCAGCCATTTCTTTGCTTGGCAAGAATAAACCGGCGCCCGTCGTTAATAACGCGAGCAACTCCGTTGTCTCCGCAGAAATTACATCTGACGGAACCGCGTATGTGCTCGTTCGGGCGAGGCTCCCATTGTTATCGGCGGGGAAGTCCGGCAGGCTGTACTCAGCGAAGACCGTGAGCATTTAATCGTCCTTCTCGATGACGGCACTTTGTATGTGACGGACAAAGCGCAATCCAAGCGTACCACAATTACGGATGCGGCTGCTTTTTTGAATATACAGATATAAGAAATGACGGTTTCTTTTTACTCAGACATAGACAATGTGGTCCATAGGATACTTTTTTCTGATTTTTCCTCTGTTGCGCTCGGCCAATTTCACTATTATGTTCTTGCCGAAAACACTACCAGCGTTATTTACTGCTTTGAGAACGGCGATATTTATATTATGAGCTGCGACGCAAGGGAAGGGGAGAAGATCGGCACCTTTACGAGAACTGTTGAGTTTAGCGCGATTTCTGATGACGGTAAAATTTCTGTTTGGACCGCAATGAACGGGGACAAAGAGACGATTTATCTCCATGATGGAAATGAAAAATCCCTCTCGGCGAGCCGTATTATTCCTCCACTTTATCCGACTTTTTCACAAAGGACCACGGCATTCTTTGTTGTTGTTTCCGCCTTTAGGGAGTCCATGTGGATAAAGCGCCCGGACAATCTCCAATCAGAGTACAGTTTGACGCGACGCTGGATAGCTCACACGTTTTCACTAATGATTTGTATATTACAGATATGGTCTCCGAGGATATCACCTCATTGTATATCGATACCGCCAGCGCCTCTGGCCGTGACGTACATTGTGTTTCTTTGGACGGTCAGCGCGAAAAGATCCTAACCAATGTGCGAGATTATCGTGTCTGCAATGGTAGAGTGGTTTTACATCGATAAGCATGATAACTTATATTTAGCAACTCTTAGTGGGTTTCCGACCAAAAGCAGCTTGCAAGTGCTGTAGACGGGTTTGAAATGAGCAGAGGCGGCGAGTATGTTTACTTTATGAAAGGATTGTGCCGACAATGCCGGTACGCTTTTCTGCTACAAGATCGGAGCGGAAGAGCCCTCTAAAAGTTGCCGAGGATGTTTTTGCCGACGCAAACGATTACTATGTGTGGATGCAACTTTATCCTTCGGTGGACGGCTCTACGCTTTTCTTCTATCAAGACATGGGGAGAGAACCTGTTGTTTATGAGGAAATTGGTACACTGATGCGGTGGGATTATGGAGATGCTGAGGTGGAGCGTATCGCTTCCTGCGTTGTAAAAGATTCTTTGACCAGCGCCATTAAAGGTGGTTTGGACGCAGATAGACTTTTGTTTGCGAAATTTGATTCCACCGATTCCGACTATAACGTCTTTGAGGACTGGATGTACTATAACGGTGAAGAGACCGTAGAAGTCGCTTCTGATACTGTTCGACGGTAGACAACTTAAAATACGGAGGAGTAGAATATGTTTTTTGCAAATACTGCGGAGCGAGGCAAGACGAAGGGAATTTTTGCCAACATTGTGGAGCCGCCGTGCATCATGAAGAAAAAGGTCCCTGATCAGAAAGATGTAGCCGTGCAAAAGGGAGGTGGTATTGATATTGCGCAGGCTTCCAGTAGCCAGGCGGTTTTGGTTCAATCCCCGCCGAAGGGGACAGGGGCTAATAAACGCAATCCACCATTGTTTTTCGTCATTATTTGCCTTCTTGCTGTAGTTGTCGGCATTTACCTTTTCACAAAATTTTAGTTCCTCATCAACAATAAATTTGGAGGATTATTTTGGTTTGTGGGCAATCGATGGCACTTGTATTGACGATGGGGATGGTTGTCAGCATAGAGCCCTGGGGTGATAGGGCCGAAATATGGGTCGGAAGCTATTCTCCCTATTTAAGTAGTGGCAATAGGGAAGCATGCGTAAGGTGGGATCTTCCTTTGCGCAACCGGCATTTGTCGATTTCAGACTCTCTGGGCTATTATTATGAGGACGATGGATGGGGCCATTCTGGGAAGGTTGTCATTTTGTTCAAAAAGGATTGTATCGAACTTTCCGTAAAAGAGGGAGGTTACACCAAAGGTAAGAGCGATACACTGTGGGGCTTGCCTGTTGGGCATTATACACTTTCCCGGAATGATGATATTTTTGATGTAATGAATGCGGATCTTGAGCAACGAGGATTGTGACATACTCCCCAGATCAAATAGACCGAGGCTTCTAAGAAACGACGGGGTCATTGACGTGGATTGTGCTATCGACAGCCGCCGCTTTCCTGAAACAGGCAAGTCTTACGCAGCCTCCTGCAAAGGTTGATGCCCCAACCTTTTGTGTATATGCTTTTGGGTGCACGCTTCCTTCCAGTAAGCGTGCAATCCCCATATCCCGGATATTTTTGCGGCATTGGTGCCGCTATCGTGGAATTTACCGCAGACCGGGCAAGTCCACTCCCCTGTCTTTGAGCTGTAGCTTGTGATAGATAGCGCCACAGTCATGGCAGGTCTTAGAGGACGGCTTCCACCGCCCGATCTTCACCAGTGTGGATCCGGCTTTTTGGCGCAGGCATTTTCAAGGCTCCGAATACAGGCGCTGATGCCGTGATCTGATACTTTTTCTGCCCCATATTCTCTGCCATGCCTTGATGTTCAGGTTTTCGATGCAGATCGTAGCATTCCCGGACGCGAGTTCCAGTGATAGCTTGTTTAGCCAGTCTTTCCGCTGATTAGCCACCTTCCGGGGTGTGTCCGTTCCAAATCCCGCAGAGGGCGTTTGCGGTTGTTGCTGCCATCCTCCTTGCGGGACAAAGCTCTCTGCTTCTTTCGCAGCTCACCCAAGGAGCACTTGTAAAACTCCGGCTCGTGGATCTTACGTCCATCGTTATCTGTCATGAAGCACTTGACGCCAAAGTCATACCCGCTGGCTTTACCCATCCTGGGCAGGATCTCCGGCCCTCTACATCGCAGACAACGTAGATGAAGTATTCACCGAACATGGTGCGTTTTACCGTTACCGTCTTAATAGTTCCTTCGAGGCCGCGGTGCTTACTTTACTTATAGGCTCGCCCCATGATGCTGGTTCGATTGTCCCCCAGAAATTTATATCCGGTCTGCTTCAGGGTAAAGGATTTGTACCTGCTTCGTTTACAAGACCGCGGTTTAGATTTCTTCCAGCGCCGTTTTGCCTTCCTGTGCTCAACGGAGGCTCTGTAGGATCTATCGATGCGTTCTGCGATATCCTGTATCGCCTGAGAGTTCAGTTTATTCCAATGGGCGTACTTCCGCTGTTTCTTTAGCTTTGCAAGGTGATCTTCATCCTGTTAGCGGAGAGATACTTGCCCGTCAGTTTTTAGTATCTCCTGTGCAGAGCAATGCAGTGGTTGTGGATTTCCCGCCGCCTGCTCGATATACGCCCCTAGGTACTTATCCCCGCTGCTGGTGATGAAAATCGTTTTCACCCAGTTTTTTGGCCGTGGAATGGAGCATTACACCACCTATCTATTCTGCTTCCGTAGCTGCAAGAATGCCCCTTTTTCGAATCCTTGAAATACAGTGTTCCCGTTTCAAGACGGAGAAGCTGCCCTCGGCCCAGATTTTACGAAGCCGCATCATGGTCAGGTATTCTGGAGTTCCCACGCGCTGGTGCCCTCTGAAAAATGCCGGATAGCAACTGCTGGCCAGCACTCTGCGCCGAATTCCAGCCTTGTCAAAACAGCTCGGCCGTTTTGGACAGTGCATACAGACATCGCCCTCGACTTGGTAGCAACGCAGATATTTGCCCGTCGATTTGCTGCAATTTAGCCTGTGATATGTAAGAGGAACTCCTTCCGGACAGATGAATGCGTCGAGCTGTGGATCGTAGGAGAATCCATATTTCTCAGGTGGATTGGAGAACTGAATTGCAGGGATATATCCGGTAATGCCCAGAAGCTCCAGCCCCCGGTGAACAGCGCCAGTCTCATATCCGCGATCCAGAGCAAGCCGGCTTATTGGGATGCCAAGATTGATTTGCCGTTCCAAATGCCGCAAGATCAGGACGCTTTCCTTCTCATTGGCAGAATATACATCAACGCCTGTTAAAATGCCGTGTTTGCAGTCCACAGTTGCTTCCATCAGATACCCGACGCCGCGTTTGCTGCCGTGATTGATATAACCGCTGTCTGGATCTGTTTGGCTGGTGGTACGGCACTTCCTTACAATTTTTGTTGGCGGCTTTTTGAAGCCCGGCTGATTGGAAAGCTCTTCATCCAAAGAATCGAGATAGCTTTGCATACTCTGTTCAACTTCTATTTCTACATTGATCCAGCTTTCTCTTGATACGTTGG
>VOFG01004587.1_pt1 | contig 26143 bp, 62 predicted proteins | sample 5384171 | NCBI WGS metagenome assembly VOFG01 (sample SAMN12384726, study PRJNA508395) | human gut metagenome | isolation source: healthy gut F | host: Homo sapiens | reverse complement strand
AAGATCTTTGGTTTTAAAAGGTTTATCGCCAGGCATTAAAAGCAGATAGAAGTTTGTCTCCTGGCGATTGCATAAGAATAAATTCTTGCAGATCGTGGTATCATCACCGAGGGTGCGGTCAATTTCTTCATGGGCTTCCATGGTCATGGCTGCCTCATGATCTACTCTCTGGTAATCAATTCCCAGCTTATCTAAAAAATCATATACGCGATTTCTTTGTCAAGTCGTTTGTCGGTATTTTCAGGTCTTCCATTTGTAGTTCCATTTTTTGATACTCCTTTATTTTTGCAGATATTTGATAACTGGATTTTTTATGTAATCATTGTAGCGGCATTTGACGAAAGTGTAAAGTCTTATTCTGGATACGTATCGGAATGCTTTACAGGTCAGTATCGTTTTTACAATACGAATTCAAAACTAAATGATAAAAAGTCTAATCAGTTAATGAGAGAGACAAAGGCGTCAACGATAAATTCGTTGGCGCTTTTCTGTTTTATAGATTTATGAGGAGGATGAGACTATGGATAGAATTGAAAATCACCCAATACTTGGAGAGACACCGAAGAGGAAAAAAGTTACATTCAGCTATGATGGAAAATTACTGGAAGGATATGAAGGCGAACCAATTGCAACAGCATTGAAAGCAGCAGGGTCATGGCACATCGATATACGGCGAAGACACATGAACCGCGAGGGTGTTCTGTGCGATAGGAAGATGTACAGACTGTGTAATGATCGTAGATGGCAAGCCAGACATCAGAACATGTATCACACCGCTTGAAGCAGGAATGGTTGTGCAGACACAGTATGGAGTTTCAGCAACACCGCAGGAGTAAAATAAACGGATGGGAGATTGGAATTATGAAGATAGAACGATACGACATGATAGTAATTGGTGCTGGTCCAGCTGGTTTATCTGCAGCGATCGAAGCTGCCAAAAAGGTTTGAAACCGATTGTATTTGATGAAAACGCAAAACCGGGCGGACAGCTTTTTAAACAGATCCACAAGTTCTTCGGTTCGAAGGAACACAAGGCAAAGGTAAGAGGCTTTAAGATTGGGCAGGAACTTCTTGCCGAGGCGAGAAATATGGAGTGGAAGTAGTCTTAAATGCTATTGTAGTTGGTTTATATCCGGAGAAAGAAGTAACCGTTAAGGTTGGAAATAAAGTAAAAACATTACAAAGGCGATACAGTCCTCGTTGCAACAGGAGCAAGCGAAAATATGGTAAATTTTGAGGGATGGACAAAACCTGGTGTAATCGGAGCAGGAGCTGCACAAAGAGTTGGAGGTTATGGTGTTCATGCCGCAAAGATAGCTTGAAAAGCTGAACTGTCCACAGCTGGGAATTTCACATTTTTATGAGTTTTCGCTGAGACAGGGAAAAACACATGAGATGAAAGCAGTTCGGATGGGAGTATCGATCTGCTTTTCAATATAGGAAGTGATAAAGTTACAACCTATATAAGCGGAACTGTATTTGGTGTGAAAGGCATGGAATCTTGGAGATGAAGATACGTGCTTTGGTGTCAGATTTAAGCCGGGTCAGGAATGGCAAAGATGAATCTGATGCCGAAGATTTTTTCAAAGACCAATAAACATAATGTTCCGTGGTTTGGACAGGTGTTTGTAAGTGCGGCAATCCTTATATTCGGATATCTGAGCGACAGTTCCGCGGATATGATCTCCTTCCTTATTCTGGCAGGTTCTGTATTCTGGATGATCTCGTACATACTTGCACATGTGGATGTGCTGGTTTTCAGAAAACGTCTTCCAAATGCACCGAGAAATTTCAAAGTGCCTTTGTGGTATATTATTTCCGGTTATAGGAATTGTTGGAACGGCATATATGATTCTTAATATATCCAGTGATCCACAGGAGCGTATGAATATCTGGCTTCTGACAGGGGCATGCTTTTATTGTACTGGAAATATATTCGGCTGTCTGGATCAAATTCAAGATGAAGATGAAAGTGTTCAAAAGTGTCCCGCTCGAAAAAGTCATAGTATGGAAAATGAGCTTTACTATTATGTACGGAAAAGTAAAGGAATATGGAAATAAGGCAGTTTTTATAAAAGGCAGTACCAATGCAATTGTACTGCCTTTTTTACTACTTTCAGTACTTTGACCAGTCCGCTATGTTGTCTGGCAATTTCATTTACAAGGGCGAGTCCAAGGTAGAAGCACCGCCCATGGCACGGCTTCTGGACTTCCACCCGGAAAAATGGATCAAAGATTTTTTTCCTGAAACTCAGGAGGAATACCAATTCCGGTGTCTGTTATCTCAACAAAAGCACAGTCAGCTGAAACAGAAGGGGCAGAGCAGTCAGGCTCTGCTTTTTTTTGTGATATTTTACAGTCACTTTTCCACCGGGATGATTGTATTTGATGGCATTTTCCACAAGATTATACACAGCCCGGTAGAGAAGCAGATAGCTTCCGATAACGGTACAGTCACCGTCCTTTTGGATCAGTTCGACTTCTTTTTGGTCGGCAACAGAAATCAGATCACAAAATACTTCATCTGTGAGTGCTGCCAGTGAAATAGAATCGGAACGTTCTATGGACTGTATGCCGGTCATATCGAGAAGAACCTCGGACAGATGAAGAAAGCCGCTCGGTCTGTTCCTGGATCATTCTGAAAATTTCCTGATATTCTTCGATATCAGGATTGTTTTTGCGGGCAAAAACCTCCAGATTTGTCTGCATAACGGCAAGCGGTGTCCTGAGTTCATGTGCTGCACTGGCAGAAAACTGTTTCTGTGCGGTAAATGCTTCGTCCAGACGGAGAGCATCTTTGTTGAAGGAGCCTGTCAGATGTGAAATTTCATCATTCGTATCAGGAACTTCAAGAGATTCCGATAAATTCTGAGCTTCTATTTTATTAACTTCGTTACTGAGACTGCGCAGAGGCTGCAGTGCACGCCGACTGATAAAATAAGTGCAGATGCTGCTCAGAAGAATGATGATCCCAGTGGCGATGATACTTCTGACACGGAACTGATCTTTGGTTGCCTGTACCTGATCGGAAAGTCCCGAAAATAACGTAGACGGATTAATGTTAAAGGTAATTGGCGTGGAATCAGTTTCATTGATCTTTACGACATAATCACCCAGATTTTCGATTCCGGTAACAGCGGAGTTACTAATAAAAAAATACATCAGGACACAGGTAATGGTCATCAGAAGTGTAATGATCAGTGTCAGACGCCATTGCAGAAGCTTTTTATTGGATTTTTTTGTTCATTTCAGATCCTCCGTCAGAATATAGCCCTGTCCAATCTTGTTCTGGATCGGGTCATTACCAAAACTGTGCGCAGCTTTTTGCAAGGGCAGAAATATGGACACGTATGGAGTTGCTGAAGCTGTTGACGCTTCCGTCCCAGATATGTTCGATCAGTTCTTCCGGGCCGATGATACGATTCTGGTGAAGCATAAAATATTCCAGCAGAGCGGTTTCCTTCGGGTGAGAGAAAGTTCTTCGCTGTCAATGGCAGCCTTTCTTGTGCGGGTATCGAAGGTGATGCGTCCGCATTTCAGGCAGATATTTTCCTGAATAAATTTTCGCCGTGTCAGGCTGGGATCCGGGCTTCCAGTTCCTCGAAGTGAAAAGGCTTTGTCAGATAGTCATTTGCTCCAAGATCAAGTCCTTCTACTTTGTCCTGGATCTGTCCTCTGGCGGAAAGGATCAGAACAGGTGTGAAGGAGTTTATTTCCCGGAACTGCCGCAGGATTTCCCAGACCATCTATGCCGGGAAGATTCAGATCAGAAGAATCAGATCATAATTTTCGGTCAGGCACAATTCCAGTCCCTCATCTCCATCAAAACAGGTATCTGTTTCGTATCCATTCAGGCGAAGTCCCTCTGCAATCGAGCAGCAGAGCTGTTCTTCGTCTTCTATCACTAATATGTGCATGTGCAATCTCCTTTGTCAAATATGATGTCGGGGTTAAAATGTTTATATGTTACTGTGAACGGAGTGAACAGTAACGTTTATATTGGAACTCTGGTATTATCATATCATGTTCCATATAAAATTCCCGTAAAAAAATACAGGAATAAAAAAGAAATTTTGATTTTTTGATTTCTTAACAGAGATTTTATAGACAGGATGATATAATACGGTTACAGTAATCAAAGTGTATAATAAAAACACAAAACGATTTATAAATTACAGGACAAATATGAAGGGAGATATAAATATCATGAAATTCAGAATGAAAAAAATAACAGCACTTATGGCAGCAGCAGTATTGGGAGTATCCACCTTTGGCGGAGTATCCGTAATGGCAGCAGAAAGTACAGAAGCGATGGCGGTTCCGGCAGACAGAAGCGGGAATGGTGGCTGATGGAGATGCGGTTGCAGCTGATGGCGATGCAATCCCGTCAACCTGGTGGCAGGTACCTTTAAACCGTCCGAGACGACTGTACCGGTACAGGATTCTTATGAGTATCCATTCCTGGGATTGAATTTTACGATTCCGGAAGAACTGCAGAAGCAGATGAAGGATCAGACCATTGCGATGATCACAAATGAAGTATGGAATGATAATGCGGATGCAATTAAATATGCATATATAAGCTGGAGTGAAATGACCGAGGAACAGAAAGAGGCAGAGAGGTTGACAAGCTTGGAACAGCATATGATGACTGGTGCAACAGTCTTGCAAAAATCGGAGTGCTCGGCATCTATGACGAGGAATCTCAGAAAAAAACTCGATGAGATCTGGGATGTACGGAACACAAAGAGCTTGGAAGCAGCAGTGACGGAAAGTATAAGTATTATCTGAGCACTAATAAAGATGCAGACGAAACATTGAGAAAAGAAGTTGAAGAAATTGCTCCGACATTTACAGATATGACACCATTCAGCAGCTTTCCGCTTTTGATCAGCCGCAGGACACCAGCAATACAGGTGATTCTACAACTGTAGGCAAGTTTGAGACAAAAGGGCGTTGATGGAAAAGATTATACAGAAAAAAAGTATTCAGCGATTATGATCTGACTCTGGTAAAACATCTTTACTACCTGGTGTTCTCCATGCGTAAATGAGATTCCGGAGCTGGAAAAACTCTATGAAGAGATGAAGGAAAAAGGCGTTGGAGTTGTCGGCGTCGTCCTTGATACAGTAGGAGATGATGGCAAACAGGATGATGCTACAGTGAAAAAAGCCGGTGTCCTTCAGGAAAGACAAAGGCATCCTATCCGTTCCTGATCCCGGATTCAACAATGATGAATGGACGTCTAAATGGTATCTCCGCTTTCCCGGAAACATTCTTTGTTGACAAAGAAGGAAACATCGTAGGTGAGACTTATACAGGAAGTCATTCACTGGAGGAGTGGAAAGAGATTGTAGAAAAAGAATTACAGAATGTTTCCAAATAATGAATGAGCATGGTGAGAAATATGATGAAAAAACTGACAGAAACTAAATGGACAGGAGTTGTTTTGGCTGGAGCGGGAATTCTGATGATAATTTTTGGAATTTACAGAGGCGAGATGTCTGTGGTTTTTACAAAAGCAGTAAATATCTGTATGGAGTGTATTGGAATTGGATAATAAGAAGGTAAAAATAAATGAGTGGCCGAGGCATGGAATTCAGGCACTGTGGGCGTTTCTTACCAACAGTCATGTTTCCGGATTTGTGACTGGAAAGATTTATACCGGAAAATTGAAAAATGTATGTGTTCCGGGGCTGAACTGCTATTCCTGCCCCGGTGCCACAGGTGCCTGTCCTATCGGTTCTCTTCAGGCTGTGATAGGGAGCTGGAATTTCAAAATGGCTTATTATATAGTTGGATTTCTGATTTTTATCGGAGCTCTGCTGGGAAGACTTGTCTGTGGATTCCTCTGTCCATTTGGACTGATCAGGATCTTTTGAATAAGATTCCTTTTCCCAAAAAGATTCGGACATTCAGGGGAGATAAGCTGCTTCGTAAGCTGAAATATGTGATTCTTCTGGTGTTTGTAGTTTTGATGCCATTATTTGTGGTGGATATCATGGGACAGGGATCCCCTTATTTCTGTAAGCTGATCTGTCCGGCAGGTACGCTGGAAGGCGGGCTTCCACTGGTGCTTTTGAATAAATCCATGCGCAGTGCACTGGGCTGGCTCTATGTGTGGAAGAATACGATCCTGGTGATCACAATCATACTCTCCATTATCATTTATCAGTAGTTCTGTAAATATATCTGTCCGTTGGGTGCTTTTATTCTGTATTTAATAAAGTTTCTGTTTTCCGTTATCAGTGGATGCAGAAAAATGCGTTCACTGTGGAAAATGTGCAAAAAGCATGTCAGATGGAAGTAAATCCGGTGGAAAACCCGAACAGCTTAGAATGTATTCGCTGTGGAAAATGTAAAAAGATCTGTCCGACACAGGCAATTCAGTGTGGGACAAAAAGAAAATAAAATTTTATATGGGCTTAATATCAGATGATAATCAATATTAAGCTTGTATAACTTTCTTTTTGGTATATAATACTATTAAAATCAAAAAAAGAGGAGATTAGTTATGCCAGAAAAACATAAAAAGAAAACATCTGACATCCTTTCAGATGATTATTTTAGGTTTTTGCAGGAGTGATTCTTTGGGATCACTCCTGCTTATGTTACCATCTCATCTGCGGAGAGAGTTGTAACGCCATTTGATCAGGCACTTTTACTTCAACTTCTGCTGTATGTGTGACGGGTCTTGTTGTGCAGGACACAGGAAGCTACTGGTCAGGTTTTGGACAGGCAGTGATATTGCTGCTTATACAGACAGGCAGTATGGGAGTTGTAACGGTTGCCGTTTCGGTGTTTATGCTGTCAGGACGAAAGATATCACTGATGCAGCGAAGTACCATGCAGGATGCCATCTCAGCACGAAAAGTCGGTGGTATTGTCCGCCTGACAAAGTTTATTCTGAGAGGAACGTTTCTGATCGAAGGAATTGGTGCGGTTTTGCTTCTTCCGGTATTGTGCCGTGATTTTGGAATAAAAGGTATATGGATGTCGATTTTTCATTCCATATCGGCCTTTTTTGTAATGCGGGATTTGATATACTTGGTACCGCAGATAACACTTTTGTATCACTGAGTGGTTATGCCGGAAATTTCTGGTTAAATATAGTGATTATGATTCTGATTATCATTGGTGGCATTGGTTTTCTTACATGGGATGATGTTTATACGAATAAACTCCGATTTAAACGTTATCGTATGCAGAGCAAGATTATTCTGTTAACGACCGCAATCCTGATTTTTTGTCCCGGCGATCTTCTTTTTTGTCTGTGACTTTGGACAGGTATCGATTGGGAAAGGACGCTGTTATCGCTTTTTCAGTCTGTAACGACAAGAACGGCTGGTTTTAATACCGCAGATCTGTCATCGATGACTGAGGTGGGACAGGCGATCATGATACTTCTTATGCTAATGGGAGGATCACCAAGTTCTACAGCAGGTGGCATGAAAACAACGACAGTGGCAGTCCTGCTTTTGAATGCGTTTGCGACATTTCGAAGTCGTGAGGATGCGGGGGCTTTTGGAAGAAGATTCGACAGTCAGGTAATAAAAATGCCGCAACGATAGCAATGCTGTACTTTATGTATTGTTTTTCTTTGGAGGAATAACCATCAGTGTTTATGAAGGGCTTTCATTACAGCTTTGTCTGTATGAGGCTGCTTCAGCAGTAGGAACCGTAGGACTTACTCTGGGAATCACACCGGGGCTTCATATCCTGTCACGACTGATACTGATCGTGCTTATGTATCTGGGACGTGTAGGAGGACTGACCCTGATCTATGCAGTATTATCCAGAAGAAATATGAATGCCAAAATGCCATTGGAAAAAATAACAGTTGGATAGAAGAGGAGATAGAATGAAGAATATTTTACTTATTGGTCTTGGACGATTTGGAAAACATATTGCAATGCAGCTGAATGAAATGGGACACGAAATCATGGCAGTGGATATCAATGAGGAGCGAGTCAACAGAATCCTTCCTTTTGTCACCAATGCTCAGATTGGAGACAGCACAGATGCCAGTTTCCTGGAATCACTGGGAATAGGAAATTTTGATATCTGCTTTGTTACCATTGGAGGTAGTTTTCAGAATTCGCTTGAGACAACATCATTATTAAAAAGAACTGGGAGCAAATCTGGTAATTTCCCGGGCAGAGCGTGACGTACAGGAAAAATTCCTTTTGCGAAATGGTGCAGATAAGGTGGTTTATCCTGAAAAACAGGTGGCAAAATGGGCATCCATCCGTTATGCGGATGATCATATCCTTGATTATATGGAAGTAGATGCGTCTCATGCGATCTTTGAAGTAGCAATCCCAGATGAATGGATTGGAAGATCTGTTGGAGAACTGGATATTCGAAGAAGATATAATATAAATATTCTTGCAGTAAAAAAGAGAAAGAGAAGTCAGTGTGACAATTTCTGTAGATACAGTTCTTGAAGCTGACAGTACGCTTCTGGTTCTTGGAGATTATAAAGCAATTCAGAAATTTTTTCCACATCTGATAACAGTGAATTAACAGACAGGTGAAAGAAGTGATTTTAGGAGGAGAGACATGATTTTTGGAATGACATATTTTCAGATATGCCTGTATTTTCTGGTTTATTCTTTTTGGCGGCTGGGTTGTTGAAGTTATTTTTCATGCGGTAGCACTTGGAAAGGTTATAAACCGAGGATTTTTGAACGGACCGGTATGCCCTGTGTATGGATTCGGAGTGCTTTCTGTGTTTGCCATGCTCAATACGATCCAGAGTGGCGGACATCAGATGAATGATGCAATGATCTTTCTGTTTGGAATTATCCTTGCAACGGCAGTGGAGCTGATCGCCGGCTGGCTGCTGGATGTATGTTTTCATGCGAGATGGTGGGACTATTCAGATAAGCCGTTCAATTTCCACGGATATATCTGTCTGGGTTTTCGCTGATCTGGGGACTTGCGATCGTTATGGTAGTAAAGGTTTTTCAGAAATATGTAGAAAGTCAGGCATCCCATACCCCGGCAACCTGGGGTGGATCGTAATAGCTGTTTTTATATGCAGTGTATCTGACAGACTTTATTGTGACGGTAGCAGTTATCCGTGGTCTTAACAAGAAGCTTACCCGACTGGACAAGGTTCGTTCCGATCTGAAATTGTGAGTGACAGACTCAGTGATACTTTGGCTACGACAACGATTGGCACAGCGCAGAAAGTGGGAGAAGGAAAGGTTCAGGCATCCCTTGCGAGGGCAGAATTCCGTGATGCAACCGCAGCACAGAAAAAAATCCATCGAAATGCTCCGTGTGAAGAGAGCAGAGCTCCAGGCACAGTTTGATGAGCTTTCCAATTCTATTACCAACCACACGATCGTTGGTCAGGGACGTATCATCAAGGCTTTCCCTAAGATGAAACACAGAGACTACTCTGAACTGATCCAGGAGCTGAAGAAAAGACTGTAATTGGTTTTATTTTTCTATCATTTGAATCCTTTTACAGTTATAAACCAGATGCAGATACATGGCATCCTGTGCCCGGAGTGGGTCATGGGATGCTATGGCATCCTGTCTCACGGTGAGTTTCTATGGTTTCATCATGCAAGGTTCCGCCGGTTGTTTCAACAAAGAGAGGAATAGAACTGTTGATCACAGGAATCAGTCGTGGAACCACAACGTTCTTACTGCTCATAGCGATCGCTGTATGGAATTCGATATCTTTTTGCGTGTGATGTATGAGTTTTTAATAATTTTCAACTTCATCGCAGAGTGCGGTGATTTTTTATGTCTTTTTCGTCGGCATGTGTGGCGGCCATTGCGCTGCAATAGAAGGCTCGGGAAAAGCGTACTTCCAGGAGGTCATTGATCAGCTTCTGTTTGTTGCCGATAAAAGTAAAGCCCAGCGGATCTTCCACCATTCCGGGTGAAGAGGCAATGTAGGTACCGGAACCTGACGGATCGTAACAATATTGCGGGAGGCGAAGCTTCATAGCTTCACGGACAGAACTTCTTCCAGCGTTCAGACGTTCAGACAGAATGGTTTCATTAGGTAATTTATCTCCTGGCTGCAGATTCTCTTCTAAAATAAGTTCAATAATGTCTTCAGATATTTTTTGAGGAAGACTTTTCTCTTCAAATGACAGATTCATCATATGATTTACCTCATTTCTAATAGATGTAATTCTTTCTTTCCATGATAATGTTTTCAATTCCAATGTCAAAATGCTAAAATGCACAAAAATAAATACAAAATTTTAGATAAAATTCCAGTATTGCGTTTTTGGAAAAAGAGAATATATGATAAATACATCAGATGAATTCTAGGAAAAAATACCTAAAATATCAAAAAAAAGCATAAAAAACAACAAAATAGGTCAGATGAATTCACGAGAGAAACGTAAAACATCAGCTGAATCAAGGAGGTTAAAGGAAAATGGAAGAAACAACTTTTGCGGCGGATCCGATGAGACTGATGATCGCTGCTGCGGTAGGAATTGTAATCCTGCTGATACTGATCATCAAATTTAAGCTTCACCCGGTTCTGTCAATGATGATTTCTGCCATCATCATCGGAGCAGGAGCTGGAATGCCGCTTACGATGATCTCAGACACGGTAGAAAAAGGTGTTGGAAAGACATTGCAGGGGAATCGCACTTCTGGTAGGACTGGGTTCCATGTTTGGTGGAATTCTGGAAGTAAGTGGAGGTGCCCAGAGAATAGCGGAGACTCTGATTGGTAAATTTGGTCAGAAAAAAAGCCGGATGGGCACTTGGACTCACAGGACTTGTCATTGGTACAACGGTATTCTTTGAGGCTGGTGTTGTGGTACTGATTCCGCTGGTATTCAGTGTTGCAAAACAGACCAAAAATCTACATTGTATTATACAATCCCACTTCTTTCAGGTCTGGCAAGTGGATATGCGTTTGTCCCACCGTCTGCAGGATCCGTACTTGTGGCAAATGCACTTGGTGTGAATCTGGGAACCATGATCATGGTAGGAGTTCCAACAGCACTGATCTGTATGATGGTTTCAGGAATCTTCTGGGAAGCTTTATTGGTAACAAAATCCATACAGAGCTTCCGGCAAATGTGGAAGAGATCAAAGATGATGGAAAAGAACTCCCACCTTTTGGACTGGTCCTGGGAGTGATTCTGATTCCGCTTGTTCTGATCCTTCTCAGTACTTTATCAAAATACATGCCGCTTCCGGCGGGCGTTCAGGATGTTCTTGGATTTATCGGAAAACCATTCCTGGCATTAACGATCGCAACTCTCGCATCCATGTATTTTCTGGGAATTAAAAGAGGATTTACCGGTGCACAGTTGAAGAAGATTCTGGATCATTCACTCAGACCGGTTGGTATGATCCTTCTGGTAATCGCCAGCGGTGAGGTGATCCGATGGATGCTTCAGGATTCCGGTCTTGGAAACATTATCGGACCAGTACTGGAGAAAGAGTGGTCTTCCATTGATCCTGATCGCATTTCTGATTGCACTTCTGGTCAGAGCATCTGTAGGAAGTTCCATCGTAGCAATGACAATGGCATCGGAATTATGGCAACTATGCCGGCAGTAATGGATACGAGTATGATTTACAGAGCTGCTATGTGCTGTGCAATCTGTGGTGGTGCAACAGCACTGAGCCATGTAAATGATGCAGGATTCTGGCTGGTAAGTACATTCCTTGAGATCGACGAGAAAACAACACTGAAATCTTGGACAATCATGGAGACACTGATCGGTGTTACGGCACTTATTGTAAGCTTTATTGTTTCAATCTTTGCATAGGAGGCAGAGCAGAATGGTAAAGATACCGGTTTATTTAAAGAGATATGTATGATGCAAAGCATTTAGTACAGGCGGCATCTGGCTGTAAGAAAAATGTAGACCTGATTTGTGGAAGATATATTGTAGATGCAAAATCGATGCTGGGTGTGTTCAGTTTACCGACATTTGATACGGTAGAACTTGGAGTAGAAGAAGAGGACGAAGAGAAAGCTCAGAGAAACACTGGAAAGTTTAAATCTTATCAGAGAATAAAAAAATGGAGGAAAAAATCATGCAGTTAAAAAGTCAGGAAATGAAAACTTGCACCGGGCTTGATCCGCTGCGTATTGGAACCGGATGGACAAAAAGAAGATCTGGGAAAAGTTCAGGTTATGGTTGAGAGTACTTATGGTGACAGTCATCCGGGAAGCGGACATCTGAACATCCTTGTAGAAGAGGTACGCAAAGGAATTGCAGAAGAAGGTGGATTTGGAGCACGTTACCATTGTACAGATATCTGCGACGGTGAAAGTCAGGGAACAGACGGAATCAACTACAGTCTTGCCAGTCGTGAAATGATCGCAAACATGATTGAAATTCATGCAAATGCAACACCATTTGATGCAGGAGTTTATCTTTCCAGCTGTGATAAAGGTGTGCCGGGAAATCTGATTGGACTTGCCAGAGTAAATATTCCGTCTGTATTTGTACCGGGGGAACTATGAATGCAGGACCGGAAATGCTGACGCTGGAACAGCTTGGAATGTACAGCGCTAAATTTGAACGTGGCGAAATTGACGAAGAAGCTTGACTGGGCAAAATGTAATGCATGCCCAAGCTGTGGAGCATGTTCCTTTATCGGAACTGCATCTACTATGCAGATCATGGCAGAGGCACTTGGCACTTGCACTGCCGGGTACAGCACTGATGCCGGCAACCAGTCCTGACCTTCTTGACTTTGCAAGAGAAGCTGGAAGACAGGCAGTGAGAATTGCTCAGATGGAAAATATGCGTCCTTCTGACATTGTGACCATGGACAGCTTTGAGAATGCAATCCTTGTGCATGCTGCAATTTCAGGAAGCACAAACTGTCTGCTCCATATTCCGGCAATTGCACATGAGTTGGGTATTGAGATTACAGGAGATACTTTTGATAAACTGCACAGAAATGCAAGATACCTTCTGGATGTACGTCCGGCAGTAGCCGCTGGTAAACCGGCAGAATGTTTCTACTATGCAGGTGGAGTTCCAGCGATCATGGAAGAGATCAAAGACCACCTTCACCTTGATGTCATGACCGTGACCGGAAAGACATTAGGAGAAAACCTGGAAGAACTGAAGAACAACGGATTCTACGAAAAATGCGATAAATGGTTGCAGGAATTTAATAAACGTTACAACGTAAATGTTACCAAGGAAGATATTATCCGTCCGTATGACAAAGCCATTGGAACAGATGGAAGCATTGCAGTTCTTCGTGGAAATCTTGCTCCGGAAGGTGCCGTAATCAAACACACTGCATGCCCGAAGGAAATGTTTAAATCTGTTCTTCGTGCGAGACCGTTTGACAGCGAAGAAGAATGTCTGGATGCAGTTCTGAAACATAAGGTTCAGAAGGGTGATGCAGTATTCATCCGTTACGAAGGGACCAAAGGGAAGCGGAATGCCGGAAATGTTCTATACTTCTGAGGCAATCAGCAGCGACAAAGAACTTGGAAAGAGCATTGCCCTGATCACTGACGGACGTTTCTCAGGTGCATCTACCGGTCCGGTTATCGGACACTGCAGCCCTGAGGCTGTTGATGGAGGCCCGATCGCACTTGTTGAAGAAGGCGATCTTATCGAAATTGATGTTATGGAAAGAAAATTAAATATCATCGGAATCGCAGGGGAGCGCAAGTCTATGGAAGAAATCGATCAGATTCTTGCAGAAAGACGTAAAACTGGAAACCACGTGAAATGAAATACAAAAAGGTGTACTCAGACTTTTCAGTCAGCATGCAGCTAGTACAATGAAGGGAGCTTATCTGGAGTATTAATTATGAAGAAAAAATTTATAACGATCGGTGAGATCATGCTTCGACTGACTCCGCCGGATTATGAAAAAATCAGAACAGCAACATCTTTTGAGGCAAGATATGGGGGAAGTGAGGCCAATGTGGCCCTCTCCCTTGCAAATCTTGGAGTAGATGCATCATTTTTACAGTAGTTCCGGGAAACAGTCTTGGAAAAAGTGCTGTGCGTATGATGCGAAGCAATGATGTAAATTGGTGACAGCGTAATTTATTCAACAGAGGAAGAGACACCTGCACATCGCCTTGGAACCTATTATCTGGAGACAGGTTACGGAATCCGCCCAAGTAAAGTCGTTTATGACAGAAAACACAGTGCTTTTTCAGAGTATGATTTCAGCAAAACAGATGTAAAAAACTTCTGGAAGGCTATACCTGGCTTCATTTGAGCGGCATTACTCCTGCACTTGGAAAAAAGCTGCAGTGAACTGATCCTGACATGCCTGAAAACAGCAAAAGAAAACGGCATGACAGTCAGCTTTTTTCGAAGCACCCTGTGGAGCTGGAAGATGCGAGGGATTTCTGTACTCTCTGCCTTCCATATGTAGATGTTCTTTTGGGATTGAACCATATCATATCTGGAAAATGAAGAAGATCATAGTGCTGGCGATGTAAAAGATGGTGTTCCATTCCAGCCGGACCGTGATCAGCAGGAAAAAGTTTTCAAAGCTTTTGTAAAGAGATATCCAAACATCAAGTGCATTGCAAGACATGTACGTTTTGGCACACAGCTGCAGTGAGAACAGTCTTTCCGCATATCTCTGGTTAAATGGAAAACTTACGAGAGCAAGCGACTGACTTTCCATATTCTTGACCGTGTCGGCGGCGGAGATGCATTTGTAAGTGGAATTATATATGGACTGATGAATGATTATACACCTGAGGATATTGTGAATTTTGGTGTTTCAGCAAGTGCTGTAAAACATACGATTCATGGGGACGGAAATATTACGGATGATGTTTCTTTGATCCGGCATGTGATGGAAATGAATTTTGACATTAAAAGATAATAAGGTTTTTGAGTGAAAGGAAATTCAAATGAAAGATATAACAGAGAGATTTGAGAAACTCGGAGTGGTTCCGGTAGTAGTACTGGAAGATGTAAAGGATGCAGTTCCGCTTGCAAAAAGCACTTGTTGAAGGTGGACTTCCATGTGCAGAAGTTACATTTCGTACTGAGGCAGCGGAAGAATCTATCCGTCTTATGGCAGAGCAGTTTCCGGATATGCTTGTAGGTGCAGGAACAGTTCTTACCAAAGAACAGGTCGATGCGGCTGCAGCAGCCGGTGCAAAGTTTATCGTAAGTCCGGGATTTGATCCGGAGATCGTAAATTACTGTCTGGAAAAAGAAATTCCGATTTTCCCGGGATGTGTGACACCGTCTGAAGTGGCACAGGCAGTAAAAGAGGACTGAAAGTAGTTAAATTCTTCCCGGCAGAGCAGGCTGGCGGAATTGCCATGATCAAAGCGATGGCAGCACCGTATGTGGGGCTTAAGTTTATGCCGACAGGCGGGATCAATGCAAAAAATCTTGAAGAGTATCTTTACCTGTGATAAGATTATCTGCTGTGGCGGAAGCTGGATGGTAAAGGAGAGTTTGTCAAAGCAGGAGAGTTTGACAAAATCAGAGAACTGACCGCAGAGGCAAGAAAACTGGTTGATTCCATCCGAAAATAATTGGAAATCTTACACATATTCATATTCAGCGAAAAGCAGAGCCTTGTATTAAAACAGGATTCTGCTTTTTTTTTCGATTACAGCAATTTTTTATTCAAATTGCTTTGGTATAGTGAAGGAGAAATCTTGACAAATTCTTCAATCACTATATAATTACTAATGGTAATTAACAAAGGTAACTATATAGGAGCGTACAATATGACAAACAGAAAAAGTCAAGAGATGCTTGATGCATGTTATCAGGCAAAACGAATCACGGGAATTACTTCCGCCACTCCCACAGGGAGTTATGCCGTCTTATATTCAGTATATGGATACGATCCAGAAACTGGAAAAGCAGGATTCAGGTAAAGGTGTCGGATATCAGTGATGTAATGAATCTGCCGCGTCCGGGAGTGACCAGAACAGTAAAAAGAGATGGAAGCAAAGGATATCTTCACAAGTTTGCATCTAAGGAGGATGGACGTGTCACATACATATCCATCACCGACGAAGGAAGAAGATTATCACAGAAATATGACCGAGATTATTTCAGCGAGCTGGCTTTTTTGTCTCAGTGACATTTCAGAGGAAGACGCGGATTGTATGATACGGACGATAGAGAAATTTTATCAGATCATGTGTGAGGAGAAAAGAATATGACAAACGATAAAGCAGATTTTACCCAGGGAAGTATCCTGAAAAAGACTGGTCGCGTTCATGATGCCGGTTCTTGGAGCATTAATCCTGCAGGCTATGTATGGCGCGGTTGACCTTCTGGTCGTAGGAAGGTTTGGTTCCACATCAGGACTTTCCGCAGTTTCCACCGGAAGTCAGGTATTGAACCTGGTAACTTTGTGGTAGTTCAGTTTGCAATGGGCATTACTGTTCTGATCGCCCGTTATCTTGGTGAAAAAGACCGGAGAAAATAGGTGCAGTCATTGGCGGCGGAGCCGTTGTGTTTACAATCATATCTGTAGTATTGTTTTTTGTAATGGTGTGTTTTGCACATCCGATTTCGGTACTTATGCAGGCACCGGCAGAGGCTGTTGATCTGACCTCCAGTTATGTACGGATCTGTGGAGGTGGTATCTTTTTTTATCGTGTCTTATAACCTGTTGTCGGCAATTTTCCGTGGTCTGGGAGACAGTAAATCACCGCTGCTTTTTGTATGGTTGCATGTATCGTAAATGTGATCGGAGATATGGTCCTGGTAGCCGGATTTCATATGGATGCAGCAGGCGCTGCAATTGCAACGGTTACAGCACAGGCGCTCAGCGTTGTATTTGCCGTGCTTCTTCTTATCAAAAAAGATCTGCCGTTTACGATCAAAAAAAGTGATTTCAGACTGAACCCACAATGTAAGAGATTTCTTCAGATTGGTTTGCCACTTGCATTGCAGGAGTTCCTGACTCAGCTTTCCTTCCTGGCACTCTGTGCCTTTGTCAACCGACTTGGTCTGGAGGCTTCTTCCGGATATGGAGTTGCCTGCAAGATTGTCAACTTTGCGATGCTGGTACCAAGTGCGCTGATGCAGTCGATGGCATCCTTTGTATCTCAGAATGTAGGGGCGGGCAAGACAAAACGTGCAAAACAGTCCATGTTTACAGGAATCGGAGTTGGTCTGGCGGTCGGATGTCTGGTATTTGTGCTTGTTATGTTTAAAGGCGATGTGGTCGCAGGTATTTTCTCAACAGATGCAGCCGTTATCCAGAAAGGCTATGCATATCTGAAAGGATTTGCACTGGAGACAATCGTGACAGCGATCATGTTCAGTATGGTCGGATACTTCAATGGTAACAATAAAACAGTCTGGGTTATGGCCCAGGGTCTGATTCAGACACTTCTGGTTCGTCTGCCGCTGGCATATTATATGAGTATTCAGCCAAATGCAAGCCTGACAAAGATTGGTCTGGCAGCACCGGTGGCAACTGTAACAGGAATTATTTTGAATGTGGGATTCTTTGTTTATCTGAATCGGGCAAAAAAAACAGCTACTTCTCCATCTTCTTAAGCTCCGGCAGCACAGTACAGAGCATGGTCACAAAACAGATGCTTCCACCGATGACGTTTGACACCGGTTCAGCGAGGAACACGCCTCTGGTTCCCATATGTAAAGCATATGGCATCAGATAGGTAAGCGGAACTACAATAAATACCTTGCGGAGCAGAGAAAAAAATCGCGAATTTCTTTTTGTTCAGGGACTTAAATACAGTCTGTCCGATGTACTGCAGATCCATAAAAATAAAGGCAGCGAAATACTGTTTTTAATGCGATTACTGCATCCTTCAATAAAACCTTATCGGAACTGAAAATGCGGATCAGGACTTCCGGGATTAAAATGATCATACTCCATGTAAAAAGCGGTATAGATAAGAACCATGACTGACAGTATAACACCGGCTTTGCGTACGTGCTTTGGGCGGCATGCACCATAATTGTAGCTCAGGATTGGAGATGCTCCTTCATTCATTGCATGAAGAGGTGTCTCTATCAGCTGGCGTACACTGGAGACGATAGTCATAACAGAGATATAGATATCTCCTCCGGTAACAGAAAGTACATTGTTGCAGCAGATCGTTACAAGACTGTTTGTCAACTGCATGATAAAGCCGGCAGAGCCGAGACTTACAATATCTCTGGCATGACCGGTACACGCAGAAAACTCGTTTTTTCTAAGAAAACGTACTCTTAATTCTGCTTTTTTGTAAGGAAGAATAAAACAAATGCCGCGGATAAAGACTGAGATAATATGGTGGCAATTGCAGCTCCCTGCACTCCAAAACCAAGGACAAAGATAAACAAAGGATCAAGCAGAAGGTTTGCAACAGCGCCAATGGCAACAGAAAGCATACCGATAGTTGAGTAGCCCTGAGCATTGATAAAAGGATTCATCCCAATGGAGATCATGGATGGAATAGTTCCGATCAGGTAGATCATCATATAAGAGTAAGCATAGGTCAGGGCGTTCTGAGAAGCACCGAATACGGGTCGGTATCGGGCGGGCAAACAGAAAAGCCGACGAGCATCAGGAAAACACCGCAGGTGCAGAGCATGGAGAAAAGGTATCCATGATCTGTACGGCTGAGGATCTTCCTGTTTTTTCTCTGTAAAAACAGCGGTGCACCGCCACTTCAAAAGAGGTTTGCAAAGGCAGTGATGATCACAATCAGTGGGAAACAAAGCCCCACTGCACCAAGTGCAGCGGTTCCTACTTCAGGATTCGTGCAATATAAACACGGTCGACAATGTTATATAACAGGTTTAAAATCTGGGCAACCAGCATGGGCAAAAAAGTGGCTGCCAAAATATTTCCGGTTACGGTTCCGTTTTCGAAATCAATTCTTTTCATTTTGCAGATATTCCTTTTAAAAATTATTATTAATAACTGTTCAAAATCAGTTATTTTTCAAAATTTGTATGAAATTGCTGTGAAGCGTTACTTCGAGAAAATATTGACAGTTGTTTCTCTACATGTTATGATAAACGCGATTTTGAAAGACGAAGATGCAGGGGCAATTGTTTTGGACCACCCGGGAGGAGTTAAGGCCATACGGACAGCCGGGTCCACTGCCGCTGATGGTAACTTTGGTTGCCTTATTGATTGAGTTAGAAGCTCAAATTTTATAAGTTGGTTCCTTTGATAACCACTATGCGCCGGACGTGCAGACTTGTGAAACGGTCAATAAGAGTAGTAAAAGTATAATTGCTATATAGACTCTGACACGCATGCAAATATTTGTTTATCAGACGCAGGTTTGTGGCTTAGTGCCCTGACCTGCGTTTTTTTTTTTTTATTCAGTCTGTGGAATGTACATTAAGGGTTGATGCAAAGGAAACTGGAAATGGAGGAATGATGAAAGGAAGTCGTTTTAAATTAAACCAGAATCATGCACCCATACATGAAGCTCTGGAGACTTTCCGACGAATGCGAGTTGTACCCTTTGATGTTCCCGGTCATAAGCGGGGAAGAGGCAATCCGGAACTGACAGAATTTCTGGGACAAAATGTGTAGGGGTGGATGTCAACAGCATGAAACCGCTGGATAATCTCTGTCATCCTGTATCTGTAATCCGGGAAGCAGAAGAACTGGCAGCAGATGCATTTGGAGCAGCACATGCTTTTCTGATGGTGGGAGGCACGACAAGTTCCGTACAGACGATGGTCCTGACTGCCTGCAAACGCGGAGATGAGATCATACTGCCCCGTAACGTTCATCAGGAGTGTTTTGAATGCACTTGTCTTGTGTGGCGCGATTCCTGTTTATGTAAACCCAGAGGTGGATCAGCGGCTCGGAATTTCCCTTGGAATGAAAAGGGAGCAAGTAGAGAAAGCAATAAAGGAACATCCGAAAGGCAGTTGCGGTTCTGGTAAATAATCCGACGTATTATGGAATATGCAGTGATCTGCGTGCAATCGTCAAAATGGCACATGATGCGGAATGCTGTGCCTGGCGGATGAAGGCTCATGGAACGCATTTTTACTTTGGCGGAGGTCTTCCGGTTTCAGCTATGGCAGCAGGTGCAGATATGGCATCGGTGTCCATGCATAAGAGTGGGGGAAGTCTTACACAGTCGAGTCTTCTTCTTACAGGTCCGAACGTCCACGCGGGATATGTACGCCAGATCATTAATCTGACCCAGACGACATCAGGAAGCTATCTTCTGATGTCCAGCCTTGATATTTCAAGAAGAAATCTTGCACAGAGAGGTCGCCAGATTTTTCATCCAGGTAGCAGATATGGCGGAATATGCCAGAGAGGAAATTAATGCAATCGGTGGCTATTATGCATTTGGAAAAGAACTGGCAAACGGGAATTAAGTTTTTGATTTTGACATTACCAAATTAAGTGTGCATACACTGGACATCGGACTTGCCGGGATCGAGGTTTATGATATTTTGCGGGAGGAATATGATATCCAGATCGAGTTCGGTGACATCGGTAATATTCTTGCCTATCTTTCTATTGGAGACCGAGCGCAGGAAATAGAACGACTGGTAAGTGCACTTTGCAGAGATCCGCAGACGTTTTCAGACAGATGGATCAGGGACTTCTCAGTCAGGAGTATATTGATCCACAGGTAGTGACAAGCCCGCAGGAAGCTTTTTATGCGGATAAATGCAGCCTGCCTCTTCGTGAAACAGAGGGTAAGGTCTGCAGTGAATTTGTAATGTGCTACCCACCTGGAATTCCCATTCTTGCGCCTGGAGAACGGATCACAGCAGAAATCCTGGATTATATTGAATATGCAAAGGCAAAGGGCTGTAATATGACAGGACCTGAAGATCCGGATATTTTGAGACTGAATGTTCTGGCAGGGAGGTAACGGAAATGGAAATGTGGTTTTCGGAATTTCACACACCGGAGGTAAAGCATAGCATTCGGTAAACCGTCAGCTCTACTCGAAGCAAAGTGATTATCAGCGAATTGATATTTTGAGACACCTGAATTTGGCAGGGTGCTGTCTTTGGATGGAAATGTAATGCTCACGGAGAGAGATGAGTTTATCTATGATGAGATGATCACGCACGTTCCGATGGCAATACATAAGGAAGCAAAAGGGATATTCTTGTAATCGGTGCCGGAGACGGCGGTGTTGTACGTGAACTGACCAGATATGACCGTGTCAGACGCATTGACCTGGCAGAGATGGACCCTATGGTAGTTGAGGCCTGCCGTGCCTATCTTCCGGGAAAATGCCTGCAGACTGGATGACAGAAGAGTACATCTTCATTATGAAAATGCGCTGAAATTTATCAGTCGATGTGAGGGAAAATACGACCTTATTATTGTAGATTCTTCCGATCCCTTTGGACCCTCTGAAGGATTGTTTACTCGTGAATTTTACGGAAATTGTTACAATGCACTGAAGGACGACGGGATTATGGTAAACCAGCAGGGAAGCCCATTTTATGCGGAAGATGCACATGCAATGCAGCGTAGCCATAAGAGAATTGCAAGTACACTTTTCAGATCAGCCGTGTTTACCAGGCACACATTCCGACATTCGCAGCAGGGTTACTGGCTGTTCGGATTTGCAAGTAAAAAATATCATCCGGTGGATGATCTGGATGCAGAAGCATGGAATGCATTAAATCTTCGCACGCGCTACTATACGACAAGACTCCATAAAGGAGCATTTTATCTTCCTGCATTTCTGGAGGAGATGCTAAAAGAAGTGGAGGAATAACATATGATCCGACCTAACGTAGAAACCTTTATCGGCTGTGAAAGCAGCTTTGAGGAAGCGTCTGTAGTTCTTTACGGTGCACCCTTTGATTCTACAACAAGTTTCCGTCCGGGTGCCCGGTTTGGTCCGTCAGCCATGCGACATGAGAGCTTTGGCCTGGAGACCTACAGTCCGTATCAGGATAAAGATCTTATGGACATCAGAGTATTTGACAGCGGAGATCTGGAGCTTTGCTTTCGAAGCAGTGAAATGGCTCTTTTGGATATAGAAAAAGAGAGCAAAGGAGATATTAAGCGCAGGAAAATTTCCACTGCTTCTTGGGAGGAGAACATCTGGTGACACTGGGAGCGGTGCGTGCCGTAGCTGCTAAATACCCGGAGCTTCATATCATTCATTTTGACGCACATGCAGACTTAAGAGATGATTATCTCGGAGCAAAATTAAGTCATGCCTGTGTGCTTCGAAGATGTCATGAGATTCTGGGAGATGACACATTCATCAGTTCTGCATCAGAAGCGGTGAGAGGGAAGAATTTCAGTTTGCTGAAAGCATACAGATTTTCATCCGTTTACGTTTTGAGGGATTGAAGGAAACGAGTCAGGAGAACTGAAAGAGAAACAGGTTCCGGTATATTTTACAATAGATCTGGACTGCCTGGATCCATCGGCATTTCCAGGAACAGGCACTCCGGAAGCAGGCGGCGTAAGTTTTCTGGAACTTCTTGCAGCTATCCGTACGGTTTCTCAGGTGAACTTGGTAGGAGCAGATGTCAATGAGCTGGCGCCTATGCTGGATGTAAGTGGTGTTTCCAACTGCAACAGCATGTAAGGTTCTCAGAGAGCTGCTTCTGGCAATTGCAAAATAAAATGATATCAGTGTCGTCCCCGGCACCATAAAAATAACATTATAAAAAAGACTGTTGAAGAAACAGTCATTATCATAAAAGGAGAAAAATTATGAGCAGAGTACTTGTAATCGGCTGCGGAGGAGTAGCCAGTGTAGCAATTCAGAAATGTTGTCAGGTTGATGAGGTATTTACAGAAATGTGTATTGCAAGCCGTACAAAGGAAAAATGTGATGCACTCGTGGAAAAACTGAAAGGAAAGACAAAGACAGTTCTTACTACAGCGAAGGTTGATGCAGATGATGTGGATCAGCTGATCGAACTGATCAACAGCTATAAACCAGAGCTGGTAATGAACATTGCACTTCCTTATCAGGATCTGACCATTATGGATGCATGTCTGGCCTGTGGCGTAAATCTATATGGATACCGCGAATTATGAACCAGAGGATACGGATGACCCAAAATGGCGTGCTATTTATGAAAAGCGCTGTAAAGAAGAAGGATTTTCCGCATATTTTGACTATTCCTGGCAGTGGGCATACCGTAAAAAATTTGAAGATGCAGGCCTCACAGCATTGCTTGGATGTGGATTCGATCCGGGGGTTACACAGGCTTACTGTGCGCATGCATTAAAGCATGAATTTGATCAGATTGATACGATTGATATTCTGGACTGCAATGGCGGCGATCATGGATATCCTTTTGCCACAAACTTTAATCCGGAGATCAATCTCCGTGAAGTAAGTGCACCGGGAAGCTACTGGGAAAACGGACACTGGGTGGAAATCCCGCCGATGGATATCAAAAGAGAATATAATTTTGACCAGGTTGGAGACAAGGATATGTATCTGCTTCACCATGAGGAAATCGAGTCTCTTGGCAAAAACAATCCCAGGTGTAAAAAGGATTCGTTTCTTTATGACTTTTGGACAGAGTTATCTGGATCACATGCGTTGTCTTGAGGACGTAGGAATGCTTTCCACAACACCAATTCAGTACAATGGACAGGAGATCGTTCCGATTCAGTTCTTGAAAGCGTTGCTTCCGGATCCTGCAAGTCTTGGACCACGTACAAAAGGAAAAACAAATATTGGATGTATCTTTACTGGTGTAAAAGACGGAAAAGAAAAAACGTATTATATTTACAATGTATGTGACCATCAGGAATGCTATCATGAGGTTGGAAGTCCAGGCGATCAGTTACACAACCGGTGTTCCTGCAATGTGCGGTGCACTTATGATGCTGACAGGAAATGGATCAGACCAGGTGTATACAGTTGAAGAATTTGATCCGGATCCATTCCTGGATGCACTTGACCGTTACGGTCTGCCGCGCAGTGAAAGTCATGATCCGAAGCTGGTAGACTGATGGAAGATTGGATAAAAGAGCACCATTTATTCTTTGCCGGCGGAATGATTCCGCCGGAATTTAAAATATAAAAACTCCCTGCTATATCCTGGACGAAAAAGCACTTATAAAAAATGCAAAACTGCTCGGTGAAGTAGCAGAACGGACAGGATGTAAGATGCTTCTGGCACAGAAAGCATTCAGTAATTATGATTGTTATCCTTTTTTTGAACCGTATCTGGCGGGTACAGAGGCCAGTGGACTGTTTGAGGCACGGCTTGGTAGCAGAGGAGATGCCCGGAAAAGAAGGTACATGTATTTTGTGCCGGCTATCGGGCTGATGAATTTAAAGAGCTTCTTCATTATGCGGATCATATCGTGTTTAATTCTCCATCTGCAGCTTCTCCGTTTTGGAAGGATGGCGAAAAGCAGCAGGAAAAGAGCGTGGGACTTCGGATCAATCCGGAATGTTCCACACAGGAGGGTCATGAGATTTATGATCCCTGTGCGCCGGGAAGCCGAATGGGAACCAAGAGCACAGTGGGATGAAGCATCCAGAGAAACCGGAGCTTTTGGATTTACTGGATGGCATTCATTTTCACACTCTCTGTGAGCAGGATTCCGACGATCTGGAGACCACTCTTACTTCTGTAAAGAAGCATTTGGAGATCTGGCTTCCAGGAGTGAAGTGGATCAATTTTTTTTGGCGGAGGTCATTACGAGACCAGGCTATGATATTGAACGACTGGAACGATGCATCCGTATGGCAAAAAGAGGAATGGAATGTAGAGGTTTATCTGGAACCAGGAGAAGCATGGGCATTAAATGGGATTCCTTCTGACCCGTGTGCTGGATGTTCTGAAAAATGGAGAGACAGAAATTGCGATCGTAGATGCCAGCCTGTCATATGCCGGACGTACTGGAAATGCCTTATCGACCGCCGCTTCTTGGAGCAGATGATTCAGAAGAGGACAGGATCACAGTTCGGCTTGGAGGCCCAACCTGTTTGTCGGGAGATGATCGGAGACTATAAATTCAGACAGCTTCCCGAAATATGGGGATTTTCTTTATGTTTGAGATATGCCATCTATACTACCTGCAAGAATAATACATTTAATGGAATGCCGCTGCCTGATATCTGGCTCAGACGTGCTGATAACACGATGCAGCAGCGCATGATTTTGCTATGCAGATTTTAAAGAAAGACTTGAAGTCGCAAATAGCGACTTTTTTTTTGGGGAATACATGTATATAGTTCATTACAAATCTCATAAAGTATTAAAGAGCAGAGTAGAAAATCTTCCGTTTTATAGGGCAGAGAGGACGCAGATGGTTACAATCAGTCTTTTGCATGATCGTAAAAAATGAGGAGAGAGTGCTTGGTAGATGTCTGGAATCTGTGCAGGAGATTGCAGATGAGATTATCATAGTTGATACGGGTTCTGGAAGACCGGACAAAGAGATCGCAGAAAAATATCATGCCAGAGTATTTGAACAGGAATGGCAGGATGATTTTCAAGAGCAAGGAACTATTCATTTTCTCAGGCAGAGATGGACTACGTATGTGGCTTTATGCAGATGATATTATTACGAAAAGTGAAGTGCTGAAACTGAAGCGATGGAAAGAAAAACAGACGGATCATCGGATGTTAATGATCCGATATGTGGCAGGCTTTTGATGAAAAAGAAATCCGACATTAGTCTATTTATCGAAAGAATAGTAAAAAGAGAAATAAGGACTTTCAGTGGCAGGACGGTAAAAAGACGTTAGACGTTGAGGCAGGACGGAATATCTGGATTGTGAGATAGAACATCACAGCATAAAACGGAATACTCAAGAAAGAAATCTCGAGATATATAAAAGATGGAATCAGATGGAGAAGTATTATCGGCAAGAGACAGGTTTTATTATGGACGAGAGTTGTTTTATCACAGAGTGTGTGGAGGCGGTGATAACCTCCTGAAATTTCTGCAATTACCGGAGGGTTTGGTGGAAAACCAGGTGGAGGCATGCAGAGTGGCAGCACGATGCTGTTATGAACTGAAACAAAATGGAATGGCACTGGAGTTTCTGTACAGGGGGGACTGACATACCGGACACCGTCGGGAGAACTTGCTGTGATATAGGCAAACATTTCTTTGACAGAAAGAAATGGGAACAGGCAGCATTCTGGTACAGAAATGCACTGCAGGTATCTGAAAATGCAAAGACAGGAGGTTTTGTGGAAAAACAGTGCTATGGCTATATTCCATGCATTCAGCTGAGTGTCTGCTGGTATTAT
>VOFG01003910.1_pt1 | contig 26161 bp, 44 predicted proteins | sample 5384171 | NCBI WGS metagenome assembly VOFG01 (sample SAMN12384726, study PRJNA508395) | human gut metagenome | isolation source: healthy gut F | host: Homo sapiens | reverse complement strand
AATTGTTCTAGTACATTGATGTACATATCTGCAGCATGACGAGTTTTACGATCTAAGCGCGTATACTTTGTCATAAATGGTCTAAATAGAAAATGACTCATCCCCGTTGTAATAGGGGCATGAATTTTCCATGCCAAATAAGATGTGCGTTCATTGGGATGTAAATTAATAACGATATCAGGTTTCCCTTTTTATTAATCTCACGAGCAATCTCATTAAGTCCGGAAATACTATTGACGCCCTTTTTTATCAACTACAATGAGTTCATCAATATTTGGATTATATTGCATTACTTGTTGTAGTTTTTCATCTATTACATATGTAATATGACTATGTGGCGCAGCTTTTTCGAAGCACTTCAAAAAAGGAGTTGTTAATATAACGTCTCCCAAATGCATAAGAAAGGTGACCACAATGCGTTTATAATCGAGTTCCATTACAGTTCCTTTCAAGTACTTGTTCATATACTGACCATACTGCATCTACTGGAATTTGAGCCATACAATCCGGATCATCTACGAGCGGCTGCTCAGGCGTAGCCTTTGATGTGGGTGAAATAATCAGATGTACATGACTGCCTCCGTATGGACCAGTTCGTTTCGGAGATGTGGTTCCAAATAGTGCAATCAAAGGGCGCTTAAAGGCATTAGCAATATGCAACGGGCCCGTATCAGCACTGATGAAAATTTCACAATGTCGAATCAACTCAATCAATTCTGGCATAGTCGTAGATCCTACTAAATTGACGAGATTCTTATTTTTTACATAGTTTTCTATGAAAGCTCCTTTTTCTGCATCATCAGAAGCGCCGGCAATAACGACTTTTTTACCAGATTCACATAAACGGATACATAGCTCTCCAAAGTTAAGTAAAGGCCACCCTTAACAATCCAACGAGCACCTGGTACAACTACTACATATTCATCTTCTACACCATGAGATTGTAACTTATGCTTAACAGACTTCTCCGCCTCCACATAAGCAGGCATAGGAAACTCTACGCCTTCTACATCGCCTCCAAGAGCACGTACGGTATCGAGGTATCGTTCGATAACATGATCGTATTTATGTTCACCAACAAGTGCTTTATTAACTAAATTACTGCCTTCACGAAGCTCCCAGTAGCCATATTTTTCAGGCGCACCAGATAATAATGATACAATGGCGCTCTTTGCAATACATTGAAGGTCTAAAGTCATATCAAAATGACGGCTATGTAAATCCTTACGTAACTGCCATAGATAAGCAGGCTTTTTAAGTTGTTTTTTGTCGATAATGATTACATCATCTACCCATGGTTTACCAGGTAGGAGACTCTCAAATTGTTCATGAATAGCCCATGTAATATGCGCATTAGGCCAATTTTTACGCACTGCATACAAGGTAGGCAATGCATGAATCACATCACCTAAAGAACTCAGCTTAATGATGAGTATATTCTTGTAATCTTTCATATAGCCTCCCAGAATACAACACCACAACTAAAAAGCCTCATAACACCGTTGAATCTAATTTAATCTAAAGTAAACGTAAAATAAATAATGGACTAAATAATAGTCTTAATAAAATCTAATAAATTTGTACCTGTAAATAGATAGCCTTTTTACACCAGCCGCTTCTGCTGCATCAACATCGCGCTGACTATCACCGATAAGAAAACTAGCTTTAGGATCTACATCGTAATCCTTAATAGCTTGATTAATCATACCAGGCTTTGGCTTTCTACATTCACAATCGACTGCATAAAGAAGCACAGAGCCGTCTTTATGGTGAGGGCAATAATAAAAATGTAAAATTGGCGCCCCACTGCGATCTAATTCATGAGCCATGTGATCATGTAAAATCTGAACATCAGATTCCTTATAATAACCTCTAGCTACACCACTTTGATTAGTCACTACAATGAGGTCATAGCCCCTACTATACGCATAAGCTAGTGCTTCTTTAGCTCCATCCACCCATTCTAAATCGCTGATTTTATATAAATAGCTAACATCTTTATTGATAACACCATCGCGATCTAAAAATAATACCTTGCGCATTAACGTAAATACCCTTCGTTATTATCGAGTAATTCACAATATTCTTTAACAGCATCTTCCATTTTATGGAACCCTTTATCATAACCAGCAGCCAACAATTTAGTAGTATCAGCCTCTGTAAAGCTTTGGTATTTGCCTTTTAATACCTCTGGGAATGGAATGTATTCAATTTTGCCTTTACCGTTGTAGTCGATAACAGCTTGCATAAATTGGTTAAAGCTATGAGCATTACCTGTACCACAGTTGAAAGTACCAGAAATTTCTGGATGCTCCCAGAAGTAGAAGTTTACATTAACTACGTCTTTGACATAGATGAAGTCACGTGTTTGACCACCATTTTCATAGCCATCTGTGCCTTCAAACAAATTGATAATACCAGTTTCTTTATTTTTGTAGAACATTTGGCGAACTAAGGAAGCCATTTTATCTTTATGTGCTTCATTAGGACCAAATACATTGAAATAACGCAAACCTACCACTTGTGCTGTATATTCGCCTTCAAATTTACGTACATATCGGTCAAATAATAGCTTAGAATATGCATACGGATTTAAAGCTTCTTCTGCTTCTGGTTTTTCTACGAAACCATTAGTACCATTGCCATACGTAGATGCAGAGGATGCATAGATAAATGGAATAGCACGATCTTGGCAATAGTGGAATAGATTTTTGGAACCTTCGTAGTTGTTCTTCATCATATATTTGCCATTATATTCCATTGTGTCCGCACAAGCACCTTCATGGAACACTACTTCAATAGGACCTACATCAAATGTACCATCAGCAATAGCACAATCAAAATCTTCACAATCGATATAATCTAAAATTCTAGATTTTGAATATTTCGGATTTTACGACCATCTGTAAGATCATCAACAATAAGAATATCTGTACGACCGCGGTCATTTAACGCTTTCACAATATTACTGCCAATAAAACCAGCACCGCCTGTTACGATAATCATAATTTACCCTCCTTAGCCATAGTAGCTATTTTCCCTACAATATCTGATGTAGAATAACCTTCTTTAAATGAAAGCACCTCTACATGATCTACGGACTCACGCCCAATAATGTCTTCTATTTTATAATCGCCGCCCTTAACAAGCATATTAGGACGTAAATAAGCTAATAGTTCAGCTGGTGTATCCTCTTCGAATAACACCACACCATCGATACAACGCAATGCGCTTAATAATGCTGCTCTATCCTCTTCACGTACGATGGGACGCGTTTCCCCTTTTAGGCGTCTAACAGAAGCATCGGAATTTAATCCAATAATTAAATGATCCCCAACTGAGCCGCCTCTTGTAAATACGTAATATGTCCGCGATGAAGAATATCAAAACAACCATTAGTAAACACAACAGTTTCACCTTTGTTTTGCCATTGTGTAATAAGCTGTTTCATCTCTTCTTTTTTGTGTATAAAGGTTTAGATTGAACACTATGCTTAAAAAGAATGCCATAAATCCAATAGTTCAGATCGGTGGATTGGATATGTGCCCACCTTAGATACGACAATGCCAGCAGCGCCATTAGCAATATGTAAGGCTAAACGCATAGATAGGCCACTGGCAAGGCATGTCATCATCATAGATACAACCGTATCGCCTGCACCACTTACATCGAATACCTCTTGTTGTGTAGCCGGATTATGCCATGTGCGTCCATCCTTTGCAATAACAGTAATCCCTTTTGCTGACCGTGTAGCTACAATATATTCTAAATCAACATTAGCCAGTCCTGACTTAGCTGCCTCTACGATGGTGGCATCATCATTAGCTAACTTATGACCTACACATTCACCTAGTTCTTTTACATTCGGTGTAATACAGGTTGCACCATTATATTTAGACCAGTCTGAACCTTTAGGATCAACAATGGTTTGTACACCATACGCCTTAGCTAAACTAAAGATTTTTTTAGCAATGTTGGTGTACAAACGCCTTTGCCATAGTCAGATACAACAATACCATCGATACCAGCCTTACATAGATTTTTCTAGCCAAGCAGACAGTCGTTCCTCTTCCTCACTTGTTAAAGCTGTAATCGTTTCAAAATCAAGGCGCATCATCTGTTGGCGATCGCCTAAGATACGCATTTTAGTAATGGTAGAACGATCATCACTCGTTAATAAACCTGTTGTATCAATCTTATCAGCCTTTAGCAATTGTTGTAATAAACGACCATGGTCATCATTACCAGCAATAGCACCAAGATATACTGTGCAATCTAAATTTGATAAGTTTGACGCAACATTACCAGCGCCACCAAGCACTTCTTTCATCTTTGCCACGCGGTTTACAGGAACCGGTGCTTCTGGAGAAATACGACTTACATCACCAAAAACATAACGATCTACCATCACATCACCTATAACGGCAATCTTTAGATTTGGTAGTTGTTTTGTCAAAAATTGATTAATGGTAGCATTTATCATAATCCACCTATTCCTTACCACAATATACATGTATAACGAGTTATCTAAAAAACAGGGTTTCAAACATGTATCTATTTATAAATATGAACGTAACGGTTAATAATCTTCTTCAATGATTTCGCACATTATATGACCTGCTAGAATGTGCATTTCTTGAATACGAGCTGTCACATTGCTCGGAATAGCTAATGTAATATCACATAATTCAGCTAGTTTTCCACCGCCTTCACCTGTGAAAGCAATGGTATGCATACCAATAGAACGGGCCATTTCTGCAGCTTTCACAACATTCTTAGAGTTCCCAGATGTAGAAATACCAATAAGAACATCACCTGTACGGCCTAGTCCCTCTACTTGACGTGCAAAAACAGATTCAAAATCATAGTCATTGGCAATCGCTGTTAATGCAGATGTATCAGTAGTTAATGCAATCCCTGCAAGAGAGCGTCGTTCCTTTTTAAAGCGACAAATCAATTCCGCCGCTAAATGTTGAGAATCTGCAGCAGAACCACCATTACCACAGAATAAAATCTTATTGCCATTTTCTAAAGCAGCCTTACAGCGATAGGCAATCTCTTGAATGGTATCCATATGCTCCATCGTTCTACCAAAAACCTCAAGATGCTCGGTAAAACGATCTGCAATGATTGGATTTAAATCAGTCATTATAAAATCTCCTTTAATAGTCTATCTGCATTTTTCCAGAACAATTTCTCACATTGCTCCACAGATAAACCGGCCTCTTTAAATGCATCATATAATCGATGCATTTCAGAAGCATCTTTAATTTCTGTATCTGGCTTAATACCATCAAAGTCGGTTCCTAATGCCACAACATCTTCCCCGCCTTTATCGATGAGATATAAGCCGTGTTTTACGATATCTTCAATCCGACTTATGGGTGATGTACCTAAAAATGATTGAGCGAAATTAAGGCCTATAACGCCACCCTTATTAGCAATCAGCTTGATTAAATGATCTGGTAAGTTTCTTGTATGGGCTGTAACTTCACGTGCATTGGAGTGAGATGCTATAAAAGGTACATCTAAAATATCTCCTAATTGCTCAGTACCAGCATCATTTAAATGAGAGCAATCAACGATAATGCCTAAATCCTGCATAGCCTCCACAAATTCAACACCTTTCGATGTTAATTTTTTATGCTGCTCACCCACAATGGGGCTCACCCAATCCATTTGGATAATTCCAAGTAAGCGTAATAAGTCGAACCCCATCTTGATAAGCTTGTTTTTTAATTTATCTAAATCGCCGCCTAGTACGCCGCCTTCCTCAATAGACATAAGAGCCCCAATCTTACCGGACACATACACGGACTCTATATCTTGATAAGAGAGCACATGTTGTATGTGCTCTCCATAATGCTGAATTTGTGATGTACATAAATTACGCATCGCTTCATAACGACCATAAGGGTCATTTGTTTCACCAAGATTGATAAAAAGTGCGAAATCTTGCACCTTGCTGTGAGCCTTTTGCAACTTTTCTATATCGATTTTCCAAGTATTACGATACAGATCCCCACTACTAGGATGGTCTATTAATTTCATTATCGTATCGCAGTGTAAATCTATCATAAAGCCTCACATATAGTATCAGTAATTAATTGCGTTTTGGTTTTTTAGCATCTAGTTTCTTTAATGCTTTCAGTTCTTCCATAAAGCTATCAATATTATCAAACTTACGATATACGCTAGCAAAACGTACATAGGCAACTTGGTCAATATCTTTTAATTGTTGTAATACAAGTTCACCAATACGATCCGTAGTTACCTCTTGATTTACTTCATTGCGAATATCGCGCTCTACATCGTTAACCACTTGTTCCATCACGGACATTGGTACGGTACGTTTATCACAAGAACGCAACAAGCCATTTAATAATTTACCGCGATCAAATAGTTCACGACGTCCGTTTTTCTTTAATACCATAAGTGGTACTTCTTCTATAATTTCATAGGTAGTAAAGCGACGGCCACAATTGATACATTCGCGGCGACGGCGAATACTATTTCCTTCATCTGTCGTTCTTGAGTCTGTTACCTTCGTGTCTGTATGTTGGCAATAAGGACATCTCATCTGTTACTACTCCTTTTTCTAATAATCACTCTAAAATAGTGCATAATACGCCCATTTTCTTTACTATATATAGTACCATGAAACCCCTTAAAATACAAAGAATCCCTAGGATTTCCTAGGGATTCTTCCATTATTCTACAGTATTTTATGTTATGAAATACTTTAGAAATAATATTTTTAATTTTACCTACAATTATAACTATCGTTTAGGAGCATCTTGGACGCGAAGCAAGCAATCGCCAGATTCGATACGGCTGCCTTCACGAACAAGAATTTCTTCAACGATACCATCGATAGGAGCTGTAATTGTTGTTTCCATCTTCATAGCTTCTGTTACGATTAATGGTTCACCTTTAGTTACGGATTGACCATTCTTAACGAGGATCTTAACAACAGAACCAGACAATGTAGCACCGATTTCGCCAGGGTTGGATTCGTCTGCTTTACGACGAACAACACCAGTAGTCTTAGCATGTTTATCATGAACTTTAATGCCACGAGGTTGACCGTTGAACTCGAACAATACGATACGGTTACCATCTTCATCAGGATCAGATACACCATTCATCTTAATGATCAATGTTTTACCTTTTTCGATAGTTACTTGGATTTCTTCGCCCCGTTTCATACCGAAGAAGAATGTTGGAGTATCAAGTACAGATACATCACCAAAATCTTTTACAAATTTATTGTAATCTTGGTACACCTTAGGATATAAGCAGTATGCACTAATATCTTCATCAGTTGTATTAGCACCCATTTCACTTAATTCATGACGAACATGTTCGAAGTCTGTTGGAGGTAATACTGCACCAGGACGAACTGTAATAGGTTTAGCTCCTTTTAAGATGATTTTTGTAACTCTTCAGGGAAACCTTGGTATGGAGTGCCAAGACGACCTTCAAAGAATTCTACTACAGATTGAGGGAAGTCTAATACATCGCCTTTTTCGTAAATATCTTTTCAGTCAAGTTGTTTTGTACCATGTACAATGTCATGTCACCTACAACTTTAGAGGATGGTGTTACTTTAATGATATCGCCAAACATCATATTTACTTGATGATATACTTTTTTTGATATCATTCCAACGATCACCAAGGCCTACCATCTTAGCTTGTTGTTGCAAGTTGGAGTATTGGCCACCTGGCATTTCATGTTGATATACTTCAGTGTTAGGATATGCTTCTGCTTTATCCACACCTTTGTAGTAAGGACGAATGCTGCCAAAGTAATGAGACATTTCTTCCATGTAGTCAATATTCATATCAGGTTGACGGTCATGGCCACTCAAAGCATAGTACATAGAGTTCATGCTAGGTTGAGATGTGCCATTAGCAAATGCAGAGTATGCCAAGTCAATAACGTCTACACCAGCATCTACAGCACGACCATAAGAGTAGATAGCATTGCCAGAACCTTCATGAGAATGTAAATGAATTGGCACTGTTACAGCATCTTTTAATGCAGATACAAGATTATAAGCAGCTTGAGGTTTCAATAAACCAGCCATATCTTTGATAGCAATAATATTAGCACCCGCTTTTTCAAGCTCTTTAGCCATATTTACATAGTAGTCTAAATTGTATTTAGGACGGTTGCTATCAAGAATATCCCTGTATAGCACAATGCTACTTCAGCAATTTTTTTTGTGCACGAACTTCATCAATAGCTACATGCATATTATCAAGGCTATTTAAGCTATCGAATACACGGAATACATCAATACCATTTTTTAGCAGACGTTGGATAAATTGACGAACTACATTATCTGGATAGGATGTATAACCAACGGCATTGGCACCGCGAATCAACATTTGAAGTAATGTATTAGGTACTTCTTTACGGAACATGCGCAAACGTTCCCATGGATCTTCATGTAAGAAGCGATAGGATACGTCAAATGTTGCACCGCCCCAACATTCTAAGGAGAATAAGTTGGTACACCTTTTGCTGCATCGCCAGCTACGCGCGCCATATCGATGGTACGTAAACGTGTAGCAAATAAGGATTGGTGAGCATCACGCCATGTAGTATCTGTAAAGAATACTTGTTTTTGGTCAGCCAACCATTTACTGAAACCTTCTGGACCTAATTCGTCGAATTTTTGTTTTGTACCAGGTGCAGGAGATACATCTAAATTTAGATGGCATTTGAATTGGTTCAAAATCAGGTACCTCTTGAGGGCCTGCACCGGAGTAACCATTGATTGTTACGTCTGCAATGTAACGCAATAATTTAGTACCACGGTCACGATCTGGTTTTAATTCGAATAATTCAGGATGGTCTTCAATGAAGTTAACTGTGTAGTTACCGCTTTGGAATTCAGGGTTTTCAAGAACGTTAATCAAGAAGTGAATATTTGTTTTAACGCCACGAATACGGAATTCTTTCAAGCAACGAAGCATTTTGCGAATGGTTTCTTCGTTGTTAGGGCCGAATGCAGTTGCTTTTACAAGCAAGGAATCATAGTAAGGTGTTACTACGGCACCTGTGAAAGCATTACCGGAGTCTAAGCGGATACCAAAACCGCCGGAACTACGATATGCCAAGATTTTGCCAGTGTCTGGCATGAAGTTATTTTTTTAGGATTTTCTGTAGTGATACGACATTGGATAGCAGTACCTTTACAAGGAACTTCATCTTGTTCAGGAATGCCTACTTCTGGGCTATGTAAGTCATAACCTTCAGCAATACGGATTTGAGAATGAACAATATCAATATCTGTAATCATTTCTGTTACGGTATGTTCTACTTGGATACGAGGGTTAACTTCGATGAAATAGAAGGAACCATCAGCAGTTACCAAGAACTCAACAGTACCAGCATTAACATAGCCAACAGTTTTCATGATTTTTACAGCTGCGTCACAGATGCGTTTACGAGTTTCTAATGGCAATGCAAAAGCAGGTGCCATTTCAACAACTTTTGGTGACGACGTTGTACAGAGCAATCACGTTCATGTAAATGAACTACATTACCATGTTCATCACCAAGGATTTGTACTTCAATATGTTTAGGTTCAACGATAAGTTTTTCTACATATACATCATCATCGCCAAAAGCAGCTTTTTGCTTCAGATTTAGCGCGATCATAAGCATCGCGTAAATCTTCTTTGCGATGAACTTCGCGCATACCACGACCGCCACCGCCGTTTACGGCTTTAATCATCAATGGGAAACCATGAGTATTTGCAAATTCTTCTAATTGTGCAAAATCACGCAATGCCCCATCAGAACCAGGAATCATTGGAATGTCTGCCAACTTAGCTTGTGCACGAGCGTTAACCTTATCGCCAAACATATTTAAATGTTCTACGTGAGGTCCGATGAAAATGATACCTTCTTCACCGCAACGACGAGCGAACTCTTCGTTTTCGGATAAGAAACCATAGCCAGGATGGATAGCATCAATGTCATGCTCTTTTTGCAATGCGGATGATATCTTCAATATCCAAATAGGCATCAACTGGTTTTTTACCTTCCCCAACCAAATATGCTTCATCAGCTTGGTTGCGGTGCAAGGACAATGTGTCTTCTTTAGAATAGATAGCTACTGTTTTAATACCCATTTCGTTACATGCACGAAATACGCGGATTGCGATTTCGCCACGATTGGCTACCAAAACGGATTTAATTTTCTTCATAATTGCCTCCTACCGAGTCCTATCGAATGATAGGTTCGTGTCATTGATATACATTGTATATATGCATATCGAAATACATGTTTTACTTAAACATTTATCACTTTTTTTTTTTGATATCCGATTATGAATCAAATATACTTATATTATACAATAATTTTCAGATATTAAAAGCATTAATCATCAATATGGTTATATTTATAAATTATTTAACCTAATATAGAAATTATTCTATTCATTAATTTTCATATGTATTTTTACATACACCAGATGTGGAATAAGATTATATTTATGTAATTTATTCATCACCCAAGAAATGTTGCATTAAATGATTCAATTGTTCTTGGTCACGAGCCCCCATCGTTTCAATAGCGGAATGCATCGCTAATAATGGTAAGCCAATGTCCATCGTCCGCATTGGTAACATAGCTGATGAAATAGAACCTACAGTTGAGCCGCCTGGAATATCAGAACGATTAACATAAATCTGGTAGGCTACATTAGCTTCCTCACAAAGGCCTTTCACAATGGCAATAGCCTTTGCATCGCCTGCATAAGATTGGCTACAGGCCTGTTTTAATGTAACGCCTCCATTGAGTACCGGGAAATTGGTAATATCATTTTCTCTGGATAATTTGGATGTAATCCATGGGCTACATCAGATGAAATCATGAAGCCACGAGCCACATCTAGATCCATATCATCACGGCTTAATCCTAAACTGCGATACACACGTTCTAATAAGTTTGGCAATAACATTCCTGCTCCGCCTTGTTTAGTACGGCTACCCACCTCTTCATTGTCGAATAGGATTGCACAGCGAATACCGTCAACTTTATTTTTCTTTGCCTCTACAATACCCGCAAGAACACCGAAGCAAGACGTTAAATTATCAAGTCTTGGAGAACTAATGAAATCGAAATCTGTACCAACTAATGCACCTTCTGTTACAGGATAGAGTGTAATTTCATAGGATAGAATTTCAGATGAATCACAATTAATCTCGTCTGCTAAAAAATTGATTCCATACCTCTTCCTCAGATTTTGTCGTATCTCCATCTGGTTTCATCATGATGATAGGTAACATTTCTTTTTGTCGATTCAATGCTACCCCATCATTCACATTACGATTCATATGAATTGCTAAATTAGGAATAATAGCGATTGGCCGTTTCGTATCAAATAGAACAGAATCAACATCATATGGGTTCTCACCTTTTAAAACAACGGTCCCCGCCGCACCTAAAGGTCGATCTAACCAAGTATTTTGAATTAATCCACCATACATTTCAACATTGAGCTTTGTGTACCCTTTACATCTGTAATAGGATTAGGTTTTACCCGTATAGCAGGAAAATCTGTGTGAGCCGATGCAATACGTAAGGAATGACGATAGTCCTCTCCTATGTGAAAGGCAAATAACGTTGTACCATATACATTAACTACATAATTTCCAGCTGTTAGATTCCACGGTTCTTCTAAGGATAACTCTGTAAATCCTGCATCTAATAATAGTTGCAAACTAGTATCTACCGTATGATACGGAGATGTACAGCCTTTGATATATTTTATTAATTGAGGATTATCAAATTTCATATGACCTCCTACTTAATTATTACATGCAAATTGTTATGTAATATACATAATCTATTGTCATTGTAACACAAAAAACGCCGTCCCACAAGGGACGGCGTCATGTATACATAATCGTATACGTTTATGTAATTGTGTTTTACCACATACCAATTACTTTCATCCAGATAGAACCTAATCCTACAAAAGATGATTAAGTTGATAACAGATGAGAAGAAACCGAGTTTCCACCATGTGTTTTGAGGAACATATCCAGTGTTGAAGATTACTGGAGAAGGACCTGCTGCATAGTGAGTCAAGGACATACACAAGTTAGATGTAAATGCAATCATCAACAATGTCAACATTGGTGGTGCGCCTGCGGAAATCGCAATAGCAGAGAATGCTACGAACATAGCAGAAAATATGTGCTGTTAAGGATGCGAATACATAGTGGGAATATGTATTAATAAGTACAGCTATAACGAAGGCAATAATCCAAGAACCTTCTGGGATATAAGCGCCTACAAGTACTGTAGCCCATTTGATGAATCCTAATTTGGACAAGAATCCGGCAAAGCCCATCAATGTGCCCATCCAAACCAATGTATCCCAAGCACCTTTTTTCACTTTTAACATCGTCCCAAACAAGAACGCTAGTAGCAAGCAAAATAGAAATACCTAAGAATGCAACAGTGGTAGCATCAATTTTTGTGAATTGAGAGGTAGCCCATAACACTAAAAGCTAAAACGAATACGCCTAGCATAACCCATTCTTGGAACGACATTTTACCAAGGCCTTTTTTAGCTCTTCGCGAATCATTTGTTGTGCTTCACGAGCATCTTTAATTTCAGGTGGGTATACTTTGTAAATGAAATACGGCATAATGATTAATGCAATGATACCAGGAACAATGGCTGCCATAGCCCAATCCCCCCAAGTAATGCCAATTCCAAAGGATTGAAGTGCCAATGCAGCGACCAATGTATTACCCGCCATAGATGTTTGGAACATAGCAGATGTAATCGTATTGACTTGATAAATAGATTGCATCAAGAAGGAACCAATCTTACGAGGACCATCTTGTGGTTCAGAGCCGAACGCTTTTTGCCAAACTTGTCGTAATTGGCATGATAACACCGCCCACACGAGCTGTATTAGATGGTGTGGCAGGCGCCAAAATCAAATCAGATAAAGCTAAAGCATAAGATAGGCGCAAAGAACTGCTACCAAATGCAGCAATCAAGTTATAAGCAATACGTTTACCCAAACCAGTCTTAATAAAACCACGAGAGAATAAGAAGGCCCCAACGATTAGCCAAATGGCAGAGTTAGCAAAACCAGAGATAGCTTCACCAATTTTCAATGTACCTGTGAGTGCAGCCACAGTGATAACAACGATAGATACACCACCAATTGGTAATGGCTGCGTAATAAAGCCTACGATGGTAGCAACAAAAATGGCGAATAAGTGCCAAGACTGAGGTGTTAAACCCTCTGGTGTTGGAATAAACCACAGGCCCTATACCAAAGACCGCTGAATAATCCAGTTCAATAGTTTTTCATACACATACCTCCTACATAGGAAAAAAAATTAAACTTTATATGAAAAAAAGCTGTGCATCTAAAACTATGCACAGCTTTCATCGTCATATATATCCTACTCAGGCAAAGATACATCCTCTAAATTTGTTTTGTCGATAGACTCAATATCACCTTTTATCGCATAAATTTGCAATATTAGGATCGATTGGTAAACGGCTCAACAATAATAGACCATATTTTTTGAAGAATTTCTTCAATATGGCTTTCACCAAAGATTTGGTAATCCTTACCATTATCTGGACAATGGAAGTACGAATAGTTTTCTACTACACCGATGATAGGCACTTGCATCAAATCAGCCATTTTAACTGCTTTTTCAACAATCATAGATACCAAGTCTTGAGGAGATGTAACAATGATAATACCATCCAATTTCAAGGATTGATATACAGTAATTGCTACATCACCTGTTCCTGGTGGCATATCAACGAATAAATAATCGATGTCTTTCCAAATAACATCACTGTAGAATTGTTTTACAACATTGCCTAGAATAGGACCACGCCACAATACAGGATCTGTATCATTTTCAAGCAACAAATTAACAGACATCACATCAATGCCATATTGCTTAGTTTTAACAGGATACATACCAACTTCGTCAGCGTAAGCCTTTTCTTTGATACCAAACATCTTAGGAATAGATGGACCAGTTATATCAGCATCAAGAATACCTACTTTATAACCTTTACGAGCCATCGTTAAGGCCATCAAGCTTGTAACGGAGGATTTACCTACACCACCCTTACCAGATACAACACCGATAACATGTTTAACGGAACTCAATTCATGCAATGGCGCCGTCATATCTTGAGGCTGTTGTGCACCACCGCAACCTGCGGATTTGGATGGACAACTATTGCAATCACTACTGCTGCTACCGCAACCCATAGTAAACACCTACTTTCTTTGAGGACTTCCCTCAACAATATATAGTTAGAAAATTATTATCTCATTGTAAATATCATTCATTGTGAAAGCTCTTTCTACAACTAACACATCATATATTTACAGTGTTATTGTATCATGGTAGTTTAATAATTTTCAATATACCTATACGCTTTAAACGACTAAATTATTCACCACAATAGTCCTTTGTAAGAGCACAGAGGATTTCCATCCCCTTCTCAATTTCTGGAATTGTTGGCACCGTATAGCTCAAACGGAATGCATGACCATTTTGTACACCATCCGCTGCAAAAACGCACCACATTTAATAATTCCTACATTTTTATTCATGCACGCTTCAAAGAATTCATCACAATCAACAGTATCCGGCATTGTCATCCATGCAAACATACCGCCTGTAGGTTGCGTCAAATGAACCTTTTAGAACTTCCCTTTTCTTTAAAGACACGCATCATAGCATCACATTTAGATTTATATACCTTCCGTACATTTTCTAAATGTACATCATAATCGATATGGTCTAGTACGTGTGCTACAACCTTTTGTGTAACTAATGGCATTTGACCAGCCGTATTATTTTTAAGTGCCTGAATAGTACCGATAACATCTTCTGGGCCCAACAAGAAACCAACGCGCAAACCTGCCGATAATGTTTTAGAATAGGATCCGGCATAGAGAACACGGTTTTCCGTATCAAAGGATTTAAAAGTCGGTACATGTTCACCAGCAAAACGGATTTCACCATATGGATCATCTTCATAAATGAATAAATCATATTTAGATGCAATAGCGTAAATTTCTTTTTACGACGCTCTAAAGGCATAGTAATGCCTGTTGGGTTTTGGAAATTTGGAATTAAATAGATATATTTCCCTTGCCTGATTGAGCCGCTTTTTCCAACTCACTTGGAATCATACCGAATTCATCAGTTTTGATGCCGACTGCCTTAGCCCCCATATTGCGTACAGAATTAATAGCACTTGTGAAAGTATAATCATCCATGTACACTTCATCGCCAGGTTCACACACAGTAATTGGCACCAAGCCCAATAGTTGACCAGCCCCATTAGAAATAATCAAACCTTGACCCTCTAAATTCATATGGTGAACTTTCGATAAACGTTGTAAGGTCAATTCTGCTAATCGCGCATCCCCTTGCATCGGACCATATTGTAATAAACCCATAGGATTGTCATGAACGATGAAATCAAAGGCATCTTCGATAACTTTCACAGGAATTGCCTCTGGTGCTGGATTACCAATGCCAAAACTGATAAATCCAGGTACACCAACACCACGTTCAAATACTTCACGGATGAAATTAGGCCCTTTTAATATTACGCGTTCAGGAAGTGAAAAACTCATAGTATCGCCTCTTTTTATTTTAATTACATAGAAATACATATTTATTAAGCATTAGGATCATGTTCTCGTTCTGCATTACGTTTATTAATATATCGTTTATATACCTTCCATAGAATAAAATATACAATGGCTGCTACGACGACAATAATACCTAGACGCCCCATATTTTCTTGAAAATTTACAATATCTGTGCCAATAGCAACTTCAAGGGCTGTAGACGGAAATTTACCAATTAAATTTGCTAAAATATAGTCACGCGGTTTAATCTTACTGATAGCCCCTAGCGCAGTGATGACACCAGATGGAAAATAAGGTAATGATCTAGCAAATAACATGACCACAAAACCATTATTACCGGAAAAATCATCAACCTTCATCAATGTGGTACTCTTAGAAATTAGCTTATCCGCCGCATCTCGTAAGAAATAACGCATAATGTAAAAAGCTGATGACTACCCCAATGGTTTCAGCGAGCCATGAAATAATGATACCAGGCCACATACCAAACACAAGACCATTCGCTGTGGAAATAAAGATGGATGGCAAAACCCTACAGCATTGACAAAAATATCAAGGAGCATACTTACCACCATGGCCATAGGGACCATAGCCTTGAATATACTCAGCAATTTCCTCCATAGAACCGCTCGTAGCTAGATGCCACATAGTTGGGTAAAATGTTGGATCTACAATATTAATGATGATAAGTAATACGACAAATAATATGCCTGCTATTACCTGCACCAAGCCTTCACCAGAAGGCGAAAATTTTCGTTCTTTCATAGTAACTAGTACTATTATAGCACGGATTCTATAGAGTCTGTATAATTAAGTCTATTTTAGGAAATAATAAATTTTATCATTACAAAATTAGCATATATACTTATAAGAGTTGTATAATACAAATATATTCTAATTCATTACGAAAGAAGGTTTACTATGATACAAGTTGGTCAATCTGCGATAGCAACAGTTACAGTTACAGAATCTAATATTGCAAAAACAATGAAGTCTGGTTCTCTTGAGGTATTTGCTACTCCTGCTATGTGTGCACTTATGGAAGAAGCTGCACAAGCAGCGGTACAACCAGAATTAAATGATGGTGAAGGCACGGTAGGCATCTCCCTATCGATTAGCCATGATGCTCCCTCCCCCTAGTTATTAGTTGATTATATGAAATCAACTAATAACTTTTTAACAACGTTTATTTCTAAGCAAAAAAATCGGGGCCCGAGGGACCCTTTTTCGTTGGTATAAATTAAATTATGAACAAAAACCATACCAATGAATCTAATTATACCAAACTAGTAATGCCTCGCCAACTAGTTTTACCATTGGATTATGGCATTTTGATAAAAGAAACAGCGCCTGTGCGGTTACTCGATGCTGTATTGGAGGAATTAGACTATAAAGAGTTACAGCATTTGTATTCTCCTAAAGGGAGAAAATCTAAAGTTCCACCGCATATTCTGTTCAAAAATTTTTTGTCTATGCTATGTCCAACGGCGTGTATTCTACACGTATGATACAACAACAATGCGAAGAAAATATTAATTATATGTGGCTTCTTCAAGGCTATTCAGCCCCAAGTCATATGACTTTTCAACGATTTTTTGCACGTTGTACACTAGATATCTTAATGAATCTATTTTCACAGATGATGGAAGCTATTAACAGACGTGATACCTTAACATTTAATGAAGTCTTTATTGATGGAACTAAACTAGAGGCTAATGCCAACAAGTATACCTTTGTCTGGCGAAAAGCAGTACAAAAAAGACTAGATACATTACCCTCTAAATTAGCTATATTAAAGCAAGACATCTGGAATGAATTAGGGCTAGATACCCATTGTATGAATGATGAATGTATATATACTTTCTTAGCCAAAGAAATTGAAGTACAACATATGGAACTCGTACAAGGAAAAGGCAAGCATAAAACACCATTGCAACGGTTGTATGAGCGAGCTGAAGTTCTATATGAGAAACGCAAAAAAGAATACGAACAGCAGTTGTATATTATGGGTGAACGCAATAGTTATTCTAAAACAGATCATGATGCTACCTTTATGCGTATGAAGGAAGACCATATGCGTAATGGACAGCTTAAACCTGCCTACAATGTACAATTAGCTGTTCATTCTGAATATATTATGGGAGTTGGTGTATTCGCTAAGCCCAACGATACGAATACGTTAATTCCATTTGTACAGCAATTAGAACAAATCCATAGTCGCCGATTCACATATGTGGTAGCTGATGCTGGTTATGATAGCCATGAGAACTTAACTTGGTTAAAAACAACCAGTACCTATCTTGTATAAAACCACAATATTATGAAAAGGCAAAAACTAGAGCTTGGGCTAAAGATATTAGTAAAGCTCGTAATATGGAATATATACCAGAAGAAGATGCATTTATATGTGCAAAAGGCCGTAAATTAAAATATGCTTTGACTCGTAATGCTAAAAACAAAACCGGATTTATATCTGAGCGAAAGGTATATGTCTGCGAATCTTGTAACCGCTGTGGATACAAGAAGGAATGCCAACGGTATATGAAACCAACAACAGTAAATCCAGTAAAACGAATTGAAATTACACCTGCATATGATGCTGTATTGGCAGAAAACCAAGACAGACTGCTTAGTAATACAGGCATTCAATTACGAATTAACCGTTCCATTCAAGTTGAAGGCGCATTTGGTGTGTTAAAACAAGATCTTGGGTTTAGACGATTTTTACACCGTGGCAGTGGAAAAGTGCATAAGATGTTATATCTACTGGCTATGGGATTCAATATTGAAAAATTACATAACAGAATACAAGCAGGACGCGTTAACACAACATTATTTACTGCAAAAAGAAACTGCTTAAACTAAGAAATTTTTAAATAGGCCTAAAGGTCTATTTAGGTGCGCCTAAAAACAAAAAATACCAAGAGAACATAGGATTTTACAAATCCTTTCACTTGAAAGAAGACTAAAAGCGGTCTATTGGTGGTGCTATATGCACTCACCAAGACCTGTTTCCACTTTTTATTCAGATATATTAAAACGTTAGTAAAGCCTACAGATGAATCGATTGCTGGATCTATTTAAAACGGTTATCTGATTATTGCCAAATAGATCGTTCAATCCCTCAATGGGGTGATGCTCCTGTTTGGAATATCTACATATGTCTACAGATTTTCCAAACTTATTGGGATTAGTCACACACACTTTTTGTCCTATAACCCGTTATATATGCATTAAGAGTCGTAAGTCATTTACTATTTACTATTAAAGGCTAGATGCATAATTCTTTAAATTGTCTGATTATTGCCGGCTTCATAAGGATTTTCTGCATGGGCAATGGCAGATATAACGGCTACACCTTTTTGCAAACACCAAGTCATTTTTGAGTACTGCCATTGTATTGTCTAAGGTAATACCTCCAATTCCAACGCATGGTAAGTTTAATCCTTGTGCCTGTAGTTCAGCTATACGTTCCGGGCCGCATGGTTCTTGCGCATCAGGCTTACTACTAGTTGTATACATAGGACCTACGCCTACACAATCAGCATACAGTACATCTGTCTTATGGAGTTCCTCTATGGAATGGATGGATATCCCCACCACCTTATGACCTACGATATTACGCACATCTTCTAAGCACATATCGTCTTGCCCTACGTGAACACCATCCGCATTAACAGCGACCGCTAGCTCTACATCATCATTGATAATATAGAGTACATGATACTTGGCACAGATATGTTTGTAACTGTTGTGCTAGTTCTAACTTCTGTTGACCTTCTAATGTACCATCGCCCTTTTCTCTAAACTGAAAGCAGGTTATACCACCACGACAAGCATCTTCTACGATTTCGAGCAACCGTTTTTGTTAAGCTCTGTATCTTGTGTACCACACACGAAATACACCTGTAATTGATCTGGTACAACTACGGACTGCACACGATTTTCAGATACAAGCATCTCATCATCTAGCGTATACAAAGCATCTATAAAGGCTACGCTAAAGCTACCTGGTTTTATTCCACTTACCTTAACAGCACTTTCACCAGCTAAACCATAATACGCCAATGCATAGGCAAGAAATTCACCTGTAGACAGGCTATCCTTAAAGGAATCATAAATTCCAAAAAAGGCTGCTAATACGGCCCCTAAGAGACAGCCTGTTCCCGTTACAGCAGTCATAATCGAATGACCATGAGGTACTGCAAAGACTCGAGTTCCATCAGATACATAATCCTCTTCGCCCGTTGCTACTATAGGACAGTTAATAAGACGCGCTAAACGATATGCGATAATGGCACTATCCGCTACCTGCGCTCCATCAACGCCCTTACCTAACGGAGAGATTTCATCCTTATTATCAGAACTCAGTGCATCATAAACAGCCTTAACTTCGCTTTGATTGCCTCGTAATAACGAAATAGAACCAGTCTTAATCAAATCTAAGACCACCGACAATCGGTAAGCTCCTGCATGACAGCCCACAGGATCAAAGAATAATTGGTACATCATATTCCTTCGCTAGTTTAATAGCCTCTTTATAGTAACCAACCTTCTCAGGTGTAAGTGTCCCCAATATTGATGAGCAGTGCTGATGCATACACAATAAGATCCTTTAAATCTTCACTACATTCGCTCATGATAGGCGATGCCCAATGGCTAGTAGTCCATTAGCAGTAAAGGTTCGTACCACATCATTGGTAATACAAATCACAAGAGGATTTTTTCTTCCAATGTGTATAATATATTGAATTCAGGCTTAATTTGATTATGTATATATGGGTTCATAGCATCATCTCCTCTCATCTTTTTTCAAGAGCTCATCCATCGTTTCAGTTCCATTCGCCAATAAAAACCATAGGCCATGTGGTTAACTGGGCCACACCCATTGCCTAACGCTGGATTGTACTTAATAGCAAGAGCAATATAGTCCTTGGCAATACCGATGGCATCCATTACATCACGGCCTTTAGCAAGCTCCGCTGTAATAACCGCTGAGAAGCGTACAGCCCGTACCATGAGTATGCACTGTATCATATTTGGGGCTTGTCCACATACGGACGCTACCATCTTTAGTGAAAGCATAATCTGTTGCATCTTCGCCGATGTGACCGCCTTTAATGATGACCACTTGAGGACCTAAGTCTTGTAAGATACGATTGGCCGCCGTTGTTATGTCACTTTCACAAGTGATAGACATATCGGCTAAGACCTCTGCCTCACTGCGATTAGGTGTAATCACTGTAGCGGTCGGAATGAGTTTGGATTTTAAAAATTCACTGCTTCATCTGATACGAGTCGGTCACCGCTAGTGGCAATCATAACGGGGTCCATTACGTACGAAATATCCTTGCTTACATAAGGATAAATGATCCATCATTTCCCGGTAAGGCAATCATACCAGTCTTAACGGCTTGGGGCATAATATCTGAGTACACATCGTGTAACTGTTTTTCTATACTCTCTAAGGATAGATGTTCTACGTGATGAACACCCGTTGTATTTTGAGCTACCACAGAGGTAACAACAGCCATGCCGTATACGTTACGGCTTTGAAAAGATTTTAAATCAGCCATAATGCCAGCACCACCCTTAGCAGGATCAGTACCAGCAATTGTTAATGCAGTATGTAATTTCATAATACCTCCAAACATATAAAAACAAGACCCTCCCAATGGAATGGTCTCGTAATAGTTTAGTATTATGCTGCACTCCACTTTCCTACGCCAGTATTATCTGGATCAGGTCTAGGGTTTTGAATGGTCAATCTCAGCAAAAGCACCCCTAGTGGCAATATATTTTTATACTCTAGTTATAACATCATTATACAATCTATGCAAGAAAATAGTGACGGGTTCCTCTTAACAGCCTATAATGAAGCCATAACGGGGTGCTCACATGAGTGGGCTGAGAGTAAGCTAATGCTTTAACCCATAACCTGATTTGGATAATGCCAACGTAGGGAACATAAGATTAATAGCCGAGTTCCTATGAACTCGGCTTTTTCTATGACTTCCTGGCAAGGAGGACGTATGAAAGACACATACATTACACAACCACAGTTCGCCATGATATGGTTTGGTGCCGCTCTATCTATAGCGGAAATTATGACAGGAACCTATCTAGCCCCCTTAGGACTCACCCAAGGTCTATATGCCATCATACTGGGGCATATTATCGGCGGTGTATTGCTCTTTGGAGCTGGCCTCATCGGTGGACGTTACGGCAAGGCAGTATGAATACTACTGCGCTTCAGCTTTTTGGCCCACTAGGGGCTAAAGGCTTTGCCTTTTAAATATGCTTCAACTTATTGGCTGGACTAGCATCATGATCACGATGCTATGCTAGCCTTACAAGAACTAGCACCTCTATCTCCTATAATTTGGACGATAGCTATTGGCGCTTGTCATCTTGTGGCTTTTTCATTGGCCTCCACAATACGGGCTATATTCAAGCTATCGTATCAGTTCTATTGTTAGGTCTCACCTCTACATGGGCGCTCACATGATATCACAATGGCCTAATGAAAAAAGTGTGTGACTAATCCCAATAAGTTGGAAAATCTGTAGACATATGTAGCTCATTCCAAACAGGAGCATCACCCCATTGAGGGATTGAACGATCTATTTGGCAATAATCAGATAACCGTTTGTAAATAGCAGCAATCGATTCATCTGTAGGCATACAATTTAATATATCTGAAATTAGAAAGCGGTCTTGGTGAGTGCATATAGCACCACCAATAGACCGCTTTTAGTCTTCTTTCAAGTGAAAGGCCCCTATGAGCCCGTAACATACTTCTTAGTTGAGCATTTACTCCACCTTCAATACGATTATTTGTTGTAGGTACTTTAATATCAATGCATTCCAAAAATGTAAATAAAGTTTGTTGCCTAATTAGGCGCCATAATGATGATTCAGCTTTAAGCAAACGCTCATGTGTAGAGCGTTTGTTTCCAAATTCATCAATCGTCATTTCTCGTAAAAAATCAGAATATGTCATTCGCCACGCCGAAAGCTTATTAATCCATATAAAAGCTTGATCCATTGTTTTCACATTAAATAAAGCTTTGGCAAGACTATAAAGGTCTTTCCCGCTAACGTTTTAGGTCTACTTGTCGTATATCGTCTAACCTGACAAAAAATGTGACACAGGCATCTTTGGTGACTGCTATGAGGCCAAACTTTACGTAATGCTTTAGGCAAACCATTAGCACCATCAGACACAACGACTTTAGGTTCGGCAATCCGTTCCATTAAACACTGCCAAGCTCTAGCATGCTCATAACGACAGACATACCATCCTAGAACATGAGTATCATTGCAACAAATCAAAACACATAAATTCCTAGCTAAGTAAATTCCATCAAGATATACCACATCATGTACTTCTTCCACTTTTGGTGGCAATGGCCATATGGACCAAAATTTAGCGGTTTTACGCCTGAATGTACGACCTTTACCAGGCATATCAGCTTGAATATCGGTGCTGAATAACCAATTCAAGAATAGGCTTAACTCTTTACTTAAATTATTAATTTTAACGGTAAATGCTACCTTACAATGTTTGCAAAACCAACGCTGAGAACCAGATTTTTAAAACACCGTGTTTAATACATGTTTCATTACAATCAGGACATTTTATTTGTCGCATAAACTCTTCCTCCATATTTGTTTATATATAGGAAGATATAACCTCATTTTAGTCAGTAATTCACAGTTCCACTGCATCACCAACTGCATCAGCTTTCAAGTCATGGGTAACCCTATACGCAAGGGCTCACGAATGATGGAAACAAGATGTCACGCACTTGTTTCCAAAGGTTTCAATCTAATGCAGATAAAGGTTCATCAAGAGAAGCAATATAGTTGGTTTTGAATAGAGTGCACGACCTAAAGCCACACGTTGTTGTTCACCACCAGATAAGCGCCCAGCCTTAGTGTTACGGTATTTTTAATCCTAAACGTTTTAATAGAGAATCACATATATCAGGTGTGCCTCGTTTACTATATGTAATATTGTGTTCCACGGATAAATGAGGAAATACGATATTGCCTTGTGGCATATATCCTACCTGACGCTCTTGATGGCACCCATATTTGATCTCGGTCAACCCATGTTCGTTCATCGCATCGAATGATACCAGTTGTAAGGTTTCACTAACCCTGCAATACATTTAATAAACGTACTTTTACCACTTCCAGATGAACCGGTTAACACCGTAATTCCCTGAAGCTAAAGTACCATCGGCTTTCACAATCATAAAAGGTCTTGCTATGGTAAAAGAAAATGTAATCATAGTCCCTCCTAATTACGCCCTAAATTACGGAACAGGATGCCTTTGTAAGGATGTGAATCCCACTCAATAGCGCTAATGTAGAAATAATAAATGTAAATAACGAGTTCAAGGCATCCATGTACTGTCCTGCCTCTACATAGGAATAGATAGCAAGTGGCATGGTACGAGTAATTTTAGGAATATTACCTGCGATTAATATGGTAGCACCGAACTCACCCATAGCACGACAAAATGCCAATATGCTCCCGTTAAAAATCCCCTTCCATGCCAATGGTACAGAGATTGTAAAAATATGCGCAGCTCTGAAGCACCTAATGTACGTGCTACGTCCTCCATATTATGGTCTACAGACTGCAATGCGGACCGCACCGTTTGATAAAACAAAGGAAAGGCAATAACAGAAGAGGCCACAACAGCACCTGCTGCAGTAAATACGACGCCTAAACCATGTGATTCAAACCAAGCGCCGAATGCATAGCCCGGTGTAAAAATAAGCAAAGCAAAGCCAACTACTACTGGAGGCAACACAAGCGGCAATGTTATTAGGGGCATCTAGAATAGCGATACCAATCACTTACATCGATTCATCCAGTAACAAGCAGCCTAAGCCAGTCAATATAACAATAACTAAAAGCAAACTCGCCCACAATGACAAACCAAAATGGACTCATATCGGGCCTCCTTTCTTTGCCGAATTTCTGCCGGATAATAAATTATACCTCTATTGTAATCATAAGAAAACGCTAGCCCTAAAAGCTAGCGTTAAATTCTTATTTAGACGTAGAGAATCCATACTTTTCCAATACTTTTTGCCCTCTGGGCTCATTACGTATGTATAGAAATCTTAGCCAAAGCATTATCATATTTCTTAATAATACCGATAGGTATATAACAGGATCATGAGAATCTGCAGGTGTTACTGCAGCAATTTCAACTGTATCACCGGCTTGCAATAGCATCCGTCTTATAGATAAAGCCCGCATCACCAGCTGTTGGCTAATGGAAGCCGTTACAGCTTTAACGTCTTTAGCATATACCACATTAGGTTCCTTACTTGATCCCATACACCTAATTTTGTTAGTACTTGCCCCACCATAGTTACCAGTGGGTACGGTATCTGATTTACCAAAACAATATGTTTTACAGATGCGATTTGATGTAACTCAATTTTTAGGTTGTCCCTTAGAACTACAAGAACGAGTTCATTTGTTACAAATGGTTTTACAAATTTTAAATCTTTATCTTGTAACATCTTTCATATTTTTTCGTCTGCAGAAATGAATAAAGCTTGCAGGTGCACCTTTGTTCAATCTGTTGACGCAATGTGCCAGAGCCAGCAAAGCAATTGTGATTCGGATCATTCAAGTTATGCTCTTTCTTATACGCATTCAAGCAATTCAGTAAGAGCCCCCTATGCCAGCAGTTTTGCTTGGAATTGTAATCTTTTCTCAGACGTACTTGGCTTTAGCGGCCCGTAGTTTTACTTGCATCATTACCACAGCTACTACAAAGGCGAGCATACAAATACTCATTAAAACTAATAGATTTTTCTCATACAACTCCTACTCCGTACGGAATTAATACATATAATGCTTAAAATATAAACCTAAACACCCATCCCTATGGTATGATACTATTATAAAGAAATCAGGTATAAACTATATATGAAATGTATGATATATAACATAGTATATTGATTATAACCGAAGTATGCCATGATTGTAATCACAATTATACATATTATAGAACTCTAGGTGAGACCATGAATTTATTAACATTAATAGGCCATATCTTTATGAATTCCATGATTCCTATATTTATGCTTATAGGGCGTTGGATTTGTATTAGATATTTAAACTTGACTTATATACACTGAGCAAAACTTAATTTCTATATATTATTGCCTACCTTCGTATTTAGGGCGATGTATGAGGCTAAATTCACTTCAAGTACATTGGAAATTGTTTTCTGTGCTACTGTGTGTGCTCATACTAGACTTCTATTATTTCTGAAATTATTGGGCGCATAAGGGGGCTACGATGTAGCTAAAATCGCAGCATTACTGTGTCATGTTCAATCATGTAGGTAATATGGGAGTTGCCCACTTGCCATCTTTGTATTTGCTAATGTACCATGTAATCGTCGTGGGGGCCACACCCTATGCCAAC
>VOFG01003792.1_pt1 | contig 26163 bp, 33 predicted proteins | sample 5384171 | NCBI WGS metagenome assembly VOFG01 (sample SAMN12384726, study PRJNA508395) | human gut metagenome | isolation source: healthy gut F | host: Homo sapiens | reverse complement strand
TGCTTCAGGCAAATCTTCTCTTATAAGACCACTTGCAAAATCAGCAGTTGCAGCCGGTGCAGACGGACTTATGATCGAAGTTCATCCGGAACCGTCAAAGGCATTGTGCGACGGTGCACAGTCTCTCACTCCTGACGCATTTGACGATGTGATGACAGATGTAAAAAACTGTGTGAATTTGAAAATAAAACTTTATAAGGAATGGTAAAAATGAAAATACTTTATTGTAGGTCTGGGTCTTATCGGAGGTTCTTACTGCAAAGCAATTACCAGCTATACAAATCATGAAGTATATGGTCTTAACAGAAACCAAAAAGTAATAGAAGATGCGGTAAAATGCGGCTGTATTATAAGAGGTGCGGATACATCTGAGCTTGATTTATTCGATATGGTAATAGTATGCCTGCATCCGCAGCCTACCGAACAGTTCATGAGAGACAATATGAGTAAGTTCAAAAGGGCTGTATACTTTACTGATGTATGCGGAATAAAAGGTCAGATGACGATCAATATGACAAAAACTTGCCGCTGAACACGGCGTAAATTATGTCGGCACTCACCCTATGGCAGGCAAAGAGCGTTTTCGGTTTTGATTTTTCAGACGGCCCACTGTTTATCGGTGCTAATTTTATCGTAACGCCTCTGCCGGAAACTGACAAAACTCTGTCTGACTGTTGAAACTCTGGCAAGAGACATGGGATTCGGTAAAATCGTAGAGACGTCTCCGTTTGACCACGACAGCATAATCGCTATACTTCCAGCTTGCCCATGTAGTTTCCAGTGCATACGTTAAAGTCCCACAATGCAGAAAGAACTTGGTTTCAGTGCCGAAGCTTTAAGGATATGACAAGAGTGGCAACACTGAACGAAACAATGTGGACAACGCTTTTTATGTCGAACCGTGACTGCCTTGTGTTTGAAATTGACGAGCTTATAAAGCATCTGACAGAATATCGGGACGCTATTGCCGATAACAACAGCGATACTCTTGAACAGCTTCTTAAAGACGGTCGTATCCTCAAAGAAGAAAATTTAAAACAACGCACAAAAAGAAAGCGAATAAACTTGTTAAATAATAAAGTCAGTGGTATAATAAGGTTATAAAAATCAAAGGAGAATAAATTATGATAAAACATATCGTAATGTTCAAGCTGTCAGAAAATGCAGACGGTAAGACTAAAAAGAAAATCTTGATACCGCACTGGAAATGCTTAAAAATTTCAAAGAGTTGATTCCGGTAATGAAGGACTTCAAGGCTGTTACAAATTCACCCGACGCTCCCGACAGCAACTATGACCTTGCTTTAATATGTGATTTTGCAAGTATTGACGATTTAAATGCATATCAGAACCATCCGAGCATTTGAAGTTCGGAAAGTTCATAACTCAAGTCAGAGAATCCAGAGCATGCATTGATTATGAATATTAAAAAATCCCTGCTGAAGCAGGGATTTTTATTTTACGGTAAAAAGTCTATTAATATCTCTCGGAACATACTGCATGTTCTGATATTCTGAGCATTAATAATTTTCGTACCAGTCTTTCAAGACCGATACCCAGACCGCCGTGAGGAGGCAGACCGTATTTATGGGCTTCAAGATAATATTTTTGAAATCGTCAGGATTAAGTCCCTGAGCTTTCATCTTAGCTACCTGCTCGTCATAATCATGAATTCTCTGTCCGCCGCTTGTTGTTTCAAGACCTCTGAAAAGAAGGTCAAACTTATACGCAAAGTCTTGGGTCTTCTTTAGAATCCATAGCATAAAACGGTGGTTTTAGATGATGGAAAATGAGTTACGAAAATAAAATCGCTGTCAAATTCTTCCTTAGCATACTCACAAATTGAAACTTCGTCCTCAGGTTCAAGATCAAGCTTATTTCCCGACCCTTATTGCCAAAAATTTCTTTAGCTTCAAGTAGTGTAACACATGGTATTTCATTGATCACAGGTACTTCTGCTTCCAAAATTTCAATTTCATTTGCATAATTTTTCCCTGATGTAATCCATAACGTATTTCAGCATAGCAGTTTCCATTGCCATAACGTCATACATACTGTCAATATAACCCATTTCAAAGTCAAGACCGATATACTCGTTAATGTGTCTTGAAGTTGCATGTTTTTCCGCACGGTAAACGGTCCGATTTCAAAAACTCTGTCAAAAGAACGCAACGGCAGTTTGTTTATAGAACTGCGGCGACTGATTCAAGAATGCCGGTTTGTCAAAGTATTCCAAATGGAAAATATTTGAACCGCCCTCAGCACCCTGTGCAACAATTTTCGGAGTATGGATTTCAGTGAAGTTTTCTTTCAGCATAAATTCTCTGAATCCGTTGCATACGCCCTCCTGAAGCTTGAAAATCGCTCTTTCATAAGCATTTCTCAAAGCTACTGAACGATTGTTGAGATTAATGTCAAGAGTACAGCCCAGACGCTTATTAGGAACATGCAGAGGATATTCCTCAGCCGGACTTGAAATAAGACTGATATTTTTCAAAATAAGCTCAATTCCGTTGTAACCCTTTTCATTTTCTGTTACAGTACCTGTAATATTAACAAATATCCCTCTTTAAGACCATCAATACTGTCCTTGCAGTTTTCCGAAGAATAAATGGTCTGAATCAGATATCTTCCCGTACGTACAACGATAAATGAGAACTCACTCATATTTCTGATTTTATAAACACAGCAGCTAAGTGTAATATCCTTGCCGATATTGTCAACAGCGTCAGACAATACAAATTCTTTTTTAAGTGTATCAGTACCGATCTGCATTATATTTTTCTTAGTACCGGGCTTGTATTTGTTTACATCGTTATAAGCCGTCATATTAAGCTGAGTTTCAGCAGAAACAATTTCTTCGGATTTGCTGTCCTCGCTTATGTCAGACGCAGCGGTACTCTCTGAAAGCTTCTTTTCAAGTTCTTCTTTAATTATCTTTGGAGTACAAGCGCCTTTAAGCTGTTTTGAACACTGTCCCATAAGGAAACCGAAAACCTTTGTTTCGCCGTTTCGGTACTGCTGAGCTGCTGTCTCATTTGCCTTTAATACAGAATCAATTACTTCTGCAACCTTTGCCATATCATTAACGATAAGCATTCCCTTTTCCTTGGCAATTTCCTCTGAGAACTTGCCGCTTGAGATCATTCACGAAGGATTTTCTTAGCATCGTTTTTAGAAACCTTATCTGTATCAGCCATTTCAACCAGCTTTGCAAATGCGTCTGCTTCAAAAGGCAGACTATCCATTGAGACCTCTCCCTAAATTCACACGACGGAGCAGTTCTACAATAATAAAGTTAGCAACGCTCTTAGGATTGTTATATACTTTAAGCGATTCGTCAAAGAAGTCTGAAACACGCTTCTGATTAACAAAATTTTTAGCGTCAACCTCTGAAAGACCATACTCACCCGTATATCTTGCCAGGCAGCATGGGGCATTTCGGAGGCTTTGCTTTTATTTCATCAAAAGCATTTCATCCCAGTAAAAATTAACCTGTAAAATATCAGGTTCAGGGGAGTAACGGTAATCATGGAGGCGTCTTCCTTGGTTTCTCATGGAAGTGGTTTCGCCTCTGTTATCGTTAAAACGTCTTGTTTCCTGAATGACCTTTTTGCCCATATCAAGATCTTGACTGACGCTTGATCTCAAAATCTATAGCACGTCCGATCGATTTCAAAGGAGTTTAAATTTTTACACTCTGTTCTCGTACCGAATTCCTTGTCCTCCGGTCTCATAATGGAAACGTTTACATCTGCTCTGAACCCCTGTTCCATTTTACAGTCGAAACTCCTGCGTACTGCAAAAAGCAGACTTACTTTTTCCACAAAGCCTTTGCTTCTTCTGCGGAAGAAATATCAGGTTCGGTAACGATTTCTATAAGCGGTACGCCGCATCTGTTGTAGTCGGCAAGAGAAACAGCGTTGAAGTCGTCATGAACAAGCTTACCTGCGTCCTCTTCAAGATGGATACGGTTTACACGGATATCCTTTTTTCTTTCCGTCAACTTCAATCGAATAACAACACCGTTTATACAAAGCGGAAGATTCAGCTGCGAGATCTGATAAGCCTTCGGAAGATCGGATAGAAATAGTTTTTACGGTCAAATACTGAAAATTTATTAATATCATCCAAGAGCAAAGCCTGCTTTACCGCATATTCAACAGCAGTCTGGTTAATTACCGGCAAAGTTCGGGCATTCCCCGCAGTACAGGGCAAACAGAGTAATTAGGGTCTCCGCCGAATGCATTACAGGTACAGAAAAACCTTTGATTTATTAAAAGCTCGGCATGAACTTCAAGACCGATAACCGGAATATATGATGACATTATTGTTCTCCTCCTTTAAACCAATTCCGGCGCTTTATAAAGCGAGAGTCTTTTCAAAAGTATCCGCAGCGCCGATAATAGAAGCCTCGTCAAACTTCTTTCCGATAATTGACATACCAACAGGCATACCGTCCTTGTTATATCCGCATGTTGTAGATATAGCCGGAAGTCCGGCAATGTTTACTGTTACGGTACAGATATCAGCCTTGTACATTTTTACAGGATCTGATACATTTTCGTCTGCATTATAAAAGCAACGGAAGGCGTAGTAGGAGTCAATATCATATCGCACTTTTCAAAAAATACTGTCATATTCCGCTGATATTTTCTGTCTCAGTGCAAGAGCTTACCGTAGTATGCGTCATAGTAGCCGCTGGAGAGAGCGTAGTTTCCGAGAAGTATTCTTCTCTTAACTTCACTGCCAAATCCCTCCGCTCTTGAATTGCAGATAAGCTCGTTAAAGTTTTCACCGATCTCACTGCGGTGACCGTACTTGATACCGTCATATCTTGAGAGATTTGAGGAAGCCTCTGCAGAAGAAATCAGATAGTATGCAGGAACGGCATATTTAAGACTCGGCATACTGCATTCTATAAGTTCCGCACCCATTTGCTTATATGTTTCAGCAGCTTTCAGTACTTCGTCTGCAACTTCTTTATCAATGCCTTCTCCGTAAAATTCTTTTGGAATGGCAATTTTAACGCCCTTCATATCCATTCCGATTTTAGCGGTAAAATCCTCAGTAGGATTTTTTTTAAGAAGTACCGTCATGTCTGTCATAACCGGCAATAGCGTTTAAAATCACTGCACAGTCGTGAGCGTCTTTTGCAAGAGGGCCGATCTGGTCAAGAGATGAAGCGAAAGCTACAAGACCGTAACGTGAAACTCTGCCGTAAGTCGGTTTCAGACCGGTAACACCGCAGAATGCCGCAGGCTGTCTGATCGAACCGCCCGTATCGGAGCCTAATGCTCCCGCACAAAGGGAGGCGGAAACACTTGCCGCCGAACCGCCCGAAGAACCTCCGGGAACTCTGTTCAGATCATAAGGATTTTTGTCTTTGCAAAAGCGGAGGTTTGAGTTGAACCGCCCATAAAGCAAATTCGTCCATACTAACTTTTCCCAGCATAACAATATTCTGTGCATCAAGCTTTTCCATAACTGTAGCGTTATAAGGCGGAATAAAATTTTCAAGCATTTTTGAAGCACAGGTCGTTTTAACACCGTCCGTACAGATATTGTCCTTTTATCGCCATAGGAATACCGCAAAGAGGCGCACCATTTCCGGCTTTGATTTTTCCTGAGCCGCATTAGCGCTTTCAAGTGCATTTTCTTCCGTAACAGTAATATAGCTTTTACATTACCGTCATATTTTTTTATTCTCTCAATATAACCCTGAGTAAGCTCGGAAGCAGAAATTTCACCGCTGTCCAGCATCTTTCTCATGTCTCTTATTTTAAGTTTTGTAATATCCATATCCTAACCTCTTATCCGAATTATTCAACAACCTTAGGAACAACAAAGCAGTTTTGCCTGTTCACTGCCTTCTGGAGTATTTTTCCGTAGGCATACTGGCCTCCGATTCGTCCTCACGCAGATTGTTCAGATATACATTCTTATTATCTGCAAGCGCATTGTATTCAACGTCAATTTCCTTGATTGTATCCATAATTTCGATGATACTGGTCATTTCTTCAGCTGTTTTTTTTCAGTTCTTCATCAGTAAATGAAAGCTTTCCAAGTTTGGAAAGATACGACACCATTTCAAGATCCAAATCAAATCCCTCGTTTCTGCATTATTTCATTAGAATAAACTTATTAAATTATACTACATTTTAGCAATCATTGCAAGATTTTTTTATTATTACTTGCAAAACTAATAATTTTATATCGTTTTATTTCTATAATATTGCATTTTTCTAAAAGCTTGTTGATTTTTACAGAAAATAATATATACTTATATTGTTAATTTAAATCAAAGGGGCGATAAAATGAAATTTACAAAATGCACGGTATCGGCAACGATTACATATATGTAAACTGCTTTGAAGAAAAAGTTGACAACCCCGAAAAAGTTTCCATATATGTAAGCGACCGCCGTAAAGGGCATAGGCTCTGACGGACTGGTTCTGATTATGCCTTCCGATAAGGCTGATTTCAGAATGAGAATTTTCAATGCGGACGGTTCTTGAGGCAATGATGTGCGGAAACGCTACACGCTGCATCGGAAAATATGTTTATGATAAAGGTCTGACGGATAAAACTGAAATTACTCTTGAAACCAATTCCAGGCATAAAGTACCTCACACTGTTTCCGGAAAACGGCAAAGTAGAATTTGTTGAGGTAGATATGGGCAAAAGCTATACTTACACCGAAAGATATTCCGGTAAATTCCGATAAGGAAAGATTTATTTCCGAACCTGTAGAGGTTGATGGAAAGGAATATAAAATCACCTGCGTATCAATGGGCAATCCTCACGCTATTGTATATATGGACGATATTAAAGATCTTGAACTGGAGAAAATCGGTCCGTCTTTTGAAAATCACAAGCTCTTCCCCGACAGAATCAATACTGAATTCATAGAAGTTATTGATTCCCATACTCTTAATATGAGAGTTTGGGAAAGAGGAAGCGGTGAAACTTTCGCCTGCGGAACAGGCGCATGCGCCTCGGTTGTAGCGTCAGTACTCAACGGCTACTGTAATCATGACGAGGAAGTCACCGTTCATCTCAGAGGAGGCGACCTGAAAATAACATGGAACTCTGACGGTACTGTTATTATGAAAGGTCCTGCCGCACTTATCTGTGACGGAGACGTTGATGTAAGTCATATAAAATAAATTTTAAGGAGTAATACAATGACAAAAGTAAACAAGAATTTTGAAAACCTTGTTCCAAACTATCTTTTGCAGACATCGCAAAAAAGACTAACGAATTTATAAAGCAAATCCTGATAAAAAACTTATCCGACTGGGTATCGGCGACGTTACTCTTCCTCTGGCACCCGTAGTTGTTGAAGCGATGAAAAAGGGATGTGACGAATTAGGTGTAAAGGAAACTTTCAAGGGCTACCCTGATTACGAAGGATACGAATTTTTAAGAACTGCCATTTCAGATTACTACAAAAGCTTCGGAGTTAACGTATCAGCCGATGAAATTCTTGTAAATGACGGAGCTAAAAGCGACGCTGGTAATATCGGCGACATTTTGCAGAAGACAATGTAATTTTGGTAACAGACCCTGTTTATCCGGTGTATGTTGATTCAAACATTATGGCAGGCAGAAAAAATCCTCTATGCGGACGGTACAGAAGAAAATAATTTCTGTGCAATGCCCGATCCTGACGTAAAGGCAGATATCATATATCTCTGCTCCCCTAACAATCCTACAGGCGCATGCTTAAACAAGGAACAGCTTAAAGCTTGGGTCGACTATGCAAATGCAAAATAATTCTCTTATCATATATGACGCTGCATATGAAGCATTCATTACCGAAGATGATATACCAAGAAAGTATTATGGAAATTGAAGGTGCAAGAACATGCGCAATTGAAATGTGCTCGCTTTCAAAAACTGCCGGATTTACCGGTACAAGATGCGGTTATACTGTAATTCCTAAAGAGCTTGAGCTTGACGGTACAAACATCTACAAACTCTGGTACAGAAGACTTTCCACAAAATTTAACGGCGTATCTTATCCTGTACAGTGTGCGGCTGCGGCTGTATTTTCTGAAGAAGGACAGAAACAGACTCGTGAAAATATCGCTTATTACAAGGAAAATGCAAAAATCATTGCCGATACAATGGACGAACTGGGTATCAAGTACACAGGCGGCGTAAATTCTCCTTATATCTGGCTGAAATGCCCGAATAATATGGGAAGCAGGGAATTTTTTGATTATCTTTTGAACAATATTTATGTAGTAGGAACTCCGGGCGAGGGCTTCGAAAAACGGTGCAGGCTGGTTCAGACTCACTTCCTTCGGAGACAGAGAAAACACTATTGAAGCAATGAACAGACTTAAAAGTCTTATGAAAAAATAATGATTAAAACAATAAATATTGCGGCACTGTTGTATTGCCGCAATAATATCTGACTTCATCTATACAATATTTTTTAAAAAATAATTTATGAATATTACACGCTTTTTCTCTCACACTATAAAAAAGGAGGAAAAGCAAATGAAAAAATCAAAAAAAGATTATCCTGTGACCCCTGCCTACGATGATATAATGTTTAATGAAGCAGGCTCTTCAAACGAGTGTACCGGCTTGATACCCTCCGCCGTGTTGACGGAATCTGAATATGATTCGTATGAAGCTTTATACGATTTCTGCCTGCCTTCAAGTGTAAAAAAGAAGATATTGAAAAAATAAAGTTATCTTATAAGGGACGAATTTTAAGCGTCCCTTAATTTTTTACAGATAAATAATACCGAACTAATAATTTATGAACAAATTATTAAATAAAAAAAGCAAATATTATATTAATTATAAAAAAATATATTGAAAAAATGTCAAAATATGTATAATGAAAATATAATCTGGATTATATATTATAAAAAAAGAGGTTTAAATTATGAAAAAGATTTTTAAAAGCGTATTTTCTTATTTATTAATATGCATGCTGTTTTTGCTGTCCTATAACTAATGTTTATGCAGACGAAATCAATACAAGAATTGTATCGGCAGAAGCTATGACAATTTCTGCAAATAATACATATTATATAAGAAATTACAAAAGCAATTTATATCTTGACGTTGCAGCTCCAAGTTACAAAGAGTTAATACAACATTCTTTTTATGGGCGGTAATAATCAACGTTTTGTTTATCAAAACAATACTCTGAAATCCGTTCACACAGGAAGCTATGTAACAACTGGTGCAAATTACGCAGCTGATTTTCCAAGAGCCGTAGTTGGATCATCACTAAAGATTTCTTTATCAGTAAATACAGATGGTACTTACTGCATTTTAAACAGGACGGTAATAAACTGCACATGCCTAACTTATCATATTGTCTGGTTGTTCAGAATGCTTCTACATCAAATCTGGCAAAAACAATCTGGTATCCTTATAATAATACATATAATGAACAGTGGATGTTTGTCAAGGCATAATTAATAAAAAATCTTCCTATAATTTATATAGGAAGATTTTTTTATTTTCATTTAATTGACTAATGAGGGAAAAATAAGCTATAATATAATTATGATAAATATTTTATAAATTAAAAAGAAAGGAAACCACATGAAAAAATAATCTCACTTCTGACCTCTGCAGTAATGACCATATCACTGTTTATGTCTGCAAGCTTTCATGTTATTGCGTCTATTTATGAAAAAGACTATAATGACACTTTATTTAATTACATTATAAAGCTTCCCCGGAGAGCCGCTGGCAAAGTATCCTGAGGCACAGTCCTTGGAGTGGACAAGTTTATTTTTACCGATGAAGGACAGTCTGCCTATGAGACAATTGCGGAAGAACATGAATTTGCTAAAGAATATCTCGCAGGACTTTTGGGAAAAAACTCGCTTACGCCAAAATATGAATACACAGCGGCATATAACGGCTTTTCCGTTATACTTTCCCATAGTGAATACAAGATCATAAAAACGATATGGGTTCTATGGTAATATCCGATATTTATGAGCTTGGTTCCGTAGAAGATGATCTGGAAGAAGAAATTACGCTGAATCCCCAAACTGAAAACAGAGATTCTCTGTTTTCCTATTCCGAACTGACAGATAAAGTGCTTGAAACTGTAGGCGTTTCAGAAACGAACTATAAAGGAGACGGAACGGTAATTGCCGTGATAGACAATTCTTTTGACCGATACCATGAATTCCTGTCTCTTTCGGAAGGAACTGAAGGAAGGCTGACAAAAGAAGACGTCATAAATATCTCGCCTTACCTATCAGCTTCTTTAAAAAACGGCGTTGACTATTATGTTAATAATAAGATTCCATATGCATTTAATTACTGCTCGCAAACAACTGATACTCTGAAAGATTTTCACACTCACGGCACTCATGTCGCAGGAATTGCAGCAGGCAACGGTGAAGCTGAAACCAGCGGCAAATATGATCCGAAGGGGTTGCTCCAGACGCACAGCTCCTTCTTATGTCAGATTTCAGTCTTAGCGATGAAAAATCTAATTGCAGCTTATGACGATTGCCTTTATCTTGGCGCAGACGTTATAAACACAAGCTATGGCGCAAGCGGCATAACTCTTGAGGAAAGGCAATTTGCTCCTGAATATGAAGCTATCAATAATATAGTAAGTACCGGTATTATGTTCTGTTCTTCTGCCGGCAATGACGGTAAGCTTGAAGTAATTGAAAATAACTTCCTGGACTACAGCACCGGAGGGTTTTCAAATAACCTGAAAAGCGTATTGTCTGTTGGTTCCGCCCAAAACTATTTTCAGGAGACTTATGCAATAACTGTTAATGAAAACAATTTTGAAATAGTTGATTCAGAGGAAAGCATTTTGTCAGCGTTTAATGAAAAAACATTAGCATACGTTCCAATACCCGGAAACGGAGAAGCCGACGATTATAAAGGACTCAATGTTAAAGATAAAATAGCGCTTGTTTCCCAGAGGAAAAATTTCTTTTTCAGAAAAAGCACAATGCCGCCGAAGCAGGGAGCAGTAGGTCTTATCGTATATGACAACGACGAAAACGGAGAACTTCTCACAATGGATTGTCAAGGACTGCCCAGCGGATTTATTTCCTTCAACGCAGGAATGCAGATGATAGAACAGGAAAATAAAAATGTAAGCTTCAGTCTGACTCCTCAGCTTGTTCTTAAATATGACAAAGAAGTCATGAGCAGCTTTTCATCATGGGGATTTTACTGAAACTCTGCTTTTAAAACCTGATATAACAGGATTCGGCGGAAATATTATTTCTTCTGTTCCCGACTCAAATAAAAAGCTGCATAACCTTTATTCAACAATGAGCGGAACCTCAATGTCGTCTCCGCAGATTGCCGGCTTAAACGCACTGCTTAAACAATATTTAAAGGAAAATGCTTCAAAATACGGAATTGTTAAAAATTCTGATTATACTGAACTTATGGCAAAGCTCCTGATGTCAACTGCAACGCCTATAAGCACCAGCGACAGTCTTGAGGTAGCGTCTCCAAGGGTTCAGGGAAACGGACTGGCAAATGTTTCTGATGCGATAAATACTCCGTGTTATATATCCTCCAACAGTGAAGCTGATAATTACCGTCCTAAAATTTCACTGGGAGAAAACGCTTCCGGAGAATACTTGCTTCAGTTTAATATACATAATATAAGCGATACTGCCCAGACATATCAGCTAAGCGCCGATGTTTTCAATGACGCAGTAAACGAAAATGATGAATTAAGCTGGAATACTCAGAGACTTGTAAAAGACGCTGATTATTATCTTGTCTTTGAAGATGCCGTTACAGGAGCCGAATTACAGGAAATAACGGTAGAACCATCAAGTGTAAAGCATGTAACGGCTAAAATAATACTTACTAAAGAAGCTTACAATAATATTTTGAGGTTTTTGAAAACGGTACATTTATAGACGGTTTTATTAACCTGAAAAACGAAAACTTCCCCTGCACTTACTCTTTCATTTATGACATTCTGCGGAAACTGGGCAGAAAACAACACGGCAGAACTGATTGAACAGTTCGCCTATAAGGATCCCGATAATGAATATGCTTCCTTTTGTCAGACGGTGTAAATACAGCGGGATTGAATCTTATTGAACTTTACAGTCTTTTCACAGATGAATTTGACAATGAACCGTCTGACACAGACGATTTGGACATAACGCTGTCACACCCTTACTTTTCTCCGCTGCTGAATCCAAACGATGATGACAATGCATTTAATAATCTGTTTTTAAATACCTGCTTTAAACGGAGATGCTATGATGTTAAGGTATCAATATATAATTCCGATAAGGAAGAGGTTTACAGTGAGATTCTGGGAAGCGGAAATATGTATATCGATCATGCAACTAACGAAAGAACGTCTAATTCATTTGAAATAAACTGGGATTTCCGAGACACTGACGGAAAAATTCATAACAATGCCGCTTATACGATATGGGTAACGGCAAAAACGCCTCTGTCAGATAAATACAGCAGTAAAGTTGTAACTCAAAGCTTTACTATTGACACTGAAAAGCCTGTTATAAACAATTGCTCCAAACTAATTATCGGCGATACGGAATATCTTATGATTGAAGCCGCAGATAACGGCTCATTACAGGGAGCCGTAAGCTATGAGGTAAACGATGAATCATATCCTGTGTACTTTGCTCCGGCAAATACATCGTATAAAAATAACATTTAATAAAGCTGCCGGAATATTCAACCGAAAGCTTTGTGGAAGTTTATGATATGGCAGGAAACTATGAAACAATTGATCCGAATAATATTACAAAACAAATTTATTATTATTCAGAAGATGTAATAGCATGTGCGTCCGACGAAGAATCATTTGCTGATAAAATTAGTTTCTTTTGATGAGACCGGACGTAAAATCAGCATTCCATGCAGCTTTTCTTACTCCCCTGCTCAAGTCTATGAAAACGGATATGATGAATCTATCCTTATAATAAACGGATTCAAAATTGCCTACATCCCCGTTCAGGCGGGTCTGAGAGGCGATGCAAACGGCGATAACAATCTAACTGCCGGCGATGCTGCATATATTGCCAAAATGCTGGCTCATCAGAAAAAGGAAGAACTTCCGGCATGGGCAGATTATAACCAAGACGGTAAGATAACTGCCGGCGACGCCGCTGCAATTGCATTATCTTGCAAATAAACATTTTAATTAATATAAAGAGACTCATAATATGAGTCTCTTATTTTTTCATTTAATACCAAAAATTTGTCGTTTAATATAAAACAAAAAAGTAAAACATATTAATAAAAGAAAAAACATTTCTTTTTACATTATTCTTAAAATTATGTTTCAAAAAAGTAATACACTCTTGATTTTCTTGACAAAAACATAATTTTAATATATACTAAAAATTATAGTGGAAAATTGTTAATTAGGTAAATTTTTGAAATAAAATAAATAATATCAGGAGTATTAAAACAATGAAAAAAGTTATTACTTGCGGTACTTATGATCTTCTTCATTACGGTCATATTAATCTGCTGCAAAAGAGCCAAAGGCTTTGGGAGATTATCTTATAGTAGCTTTATCTACCGATGAATTTAACTGGAATTCCAAACAGAAAAAATGCTACTTTACCTATGAACAAAGAAAACGTCTTCTTGAATCCGTAAGATATGTAGACCTTTGTTATACCTGAAGAAAACTGGGAACAGAAAATCAGCGATGTAAAGAATTTAAAATCGATACTTTCGTAATGGGGAGACGACTGGACCGGAAAATTCGATTTTCTGAAAGATTACTGCGAGGTAGTATATCTTTCCAGAACGCCGGAAATTTCTACTACTCAAATAAAAAATGATTTAAAATAAACTATATTAAATACTTTCAATTTCTATTTCGGAGGAATTATTAAATGGCAAAAAAACAGTACGGTAAAAAGAATAGTCAACAAATTAAAATCCCGATTGTGGTTTAGTATTTATTATACTATATATCAGAAATCCAAATTAAATAAAAATATGGTATTTCTTGAATCCAGAAACGGGTCGGATATGGCTGGAAATATATTATATATTGCTAGGGAACTTTCAACTAATCCAGACTATAAACATTTTAAATTATATGTACCTGCCAAGCCTTATATGGCTGAAAAATGTGAAAAAATTTACTTCAAAAATACGGAATCAAAAAGTTAAATTTATAAGAGAAGAATCCTTAAAATATTATAAATTTCTTTCAAAATCAAAATATCTTGTTAATGATACTTCATTTCCCAGACGTTTTATAAAAAAAAGACGGACAGATAATTTTAAATACATGGCATGGAACACCGCTGAAAAATATGGGACCAGATGTTAAAAACGAAGTTTATAATATGGGCAATGTTATGAGAAATCTCATTTTCAGTGATTATCTGGTATTTCCTAATGAATATATGAAAGAAAAATGGTCAGTGCGTACATGTTGAAAAAAATCTATGCAAAGCAACTATTTTAAATGAAGGATACCCCAGAAATTCCGTATTTTTTAACACTGAAAGACGCGCTGAACTGAGAAAAACAATTTGAGGTTGACAATAAGGAAATAATTGTTTATATGCCTACATGGAGAGTCAAGTAAATAAATACGATCAGGAAGGCGTGATAGACGATACTACACATTTTCTTGAAGAAATGGACAGCCGTCTTAAAGACAATCAGCTGATGTATGTAAAATATCACCCTCTTATGAAGCTGGAATTTGAAGATAACGCATATAAGCATATCAAGGCTTTTTCCGGCAGGATATGAATATTATGAGATATTGAATATGGCTGATACCCTTTATTACAGACTATTCCAGCGTATTTTATGATTTTGCAAATTCCCGAAAAAATAATTCTCTATACCTACGATAAGGAAGAATACTTCCAAAACAGAGGCATTTACGTATCTTTAGATGAATTTCCATTTCCTCAGGCAGCTACCGTCGATGAACTCATTGAAGCAATAAACACTCCTAAGGATTACGACGACTCGGAATTTATAAAAAATACTGTACTTACGACAGTCCGGACGCAGTTAAGAGAATCTGTCAAAGAGTATTTCTCGGAAAGTCGGTCACAAACGAAGAAAACTTATACCTAACGGTAAAGAAAACGTTCTGATATTTGCCGGAAATCTTGCTAAAAATGGTATTACAACTGCTCTTCTTTCCGTACTTGACAATATTGATTTATCCAAAAACAATTATTACCTTTCATTCCGTGAACGGCTTCTTAAAGAAGATCCTTCAAGAACAGAAGTAATTCCTGATGAAGTCGGAGTAATCCCCCTAAGCAGTGAAATAACTTTTGACTTTAAAACTGATTACGCACATAAAAATTACTTGAAAAAGGAAAAGAAAAAATAAATATAAAAAATAATGGCTGAAGCATTACTCAAGAGAAATAAAAAACATTTTTATAATATTAAATTTAAACATGTTATACATTACGGCGGTTATGAAAACACCATTCTTGGAATGCTGACTCAATTTGACTCTATTAAAACCGTGTTCGTTCATAATGATATGCTTCAGGAAATAGAAACAAGAAATAATCAAAATATACATTTGCTAAAAATGGGCTTATAATGTTTGTGACCATGTTCTTCCGGTATCCATTGATATAGCAGAACCTACCTATCAGATTAGTGGCAGAAAGGATAATATTATGGTTATGAATAATTTCCATAATCATGACGCTGTGGTTCTTAAAGGGCGATATGCCAATCGAATTTCAAAAGGATACTGAAATTTTCTGTCCGCACCCGAACGGAGTAAACCATATTTTAAATTCTCCGGGAATGAAATTCATTACTATCGGAAGATTCTCGCCAGAAAAAGGTCACTTCAGACTTATTGACGCTTTTGAAGAATTTCATAAATCTTATCCAGATTCAAGCCTAATAATAATCGGAGGACTCGGCGTTCTTTTTATAATAAAACTATTGAACATGCCCGACAAACAAATTGCTGGGACAGCATTGTTTTAATTAAATCTATGCAAAATCCTATGCCAATTTTAAAAAGATGCGATTTATTTATAATTTCATCATTTTATGAAGGACTTCCAATGGTTCTTCATGAAGCTGATTCTTTGGGTATACCGTCATTTTCTACAGACATACACGGTCCAGGTGGTTATTTTTCGTGAATTTGGAGGCTATCTTGTAGAAGACAGTACAGAGGGAATTTTACAGGGTATGTATGATTTTGCAGACGGTAAAATCAAACCTATGAACATCGATTATATAAAAAAGAAATGCGGGAATAAGAAAAAAACTGGAAGAAATTTTATAATAAAAAGCACAGCATAAGCTGTGCTTTTTTGATTATTTTTTAGTGAGAGTTCCTGAATAAGTAATCCCGTCAATAATCAGAGTTACTGATTTGTTTTCACTTTGTTCCCTGAACCTGATACATATCCGTCATTGTATGTACCAAGCTTATTAGGAATACCGGAGATCTCTGATACGTCAATATGCGTCCCCTTACCGTTTTTGCGAATACAATAATGACAATGACTGCCTGTACTGTTACCTGTACTGCCTTCAATTCCTATAATATCAGTAATTTTAACTTTATCGCCGACCTTAACCTTAATACTTGACATATGACCAAAATAATAACCATATCCGCTGACATCATCAATAATTTTTACATACTGTCCAAATCCCTGACTTTGATCTGAACTGTTTTCCCCATCCGGCAAATTCAACAGTACCGTTGACGGTACTATGTATTTCTTTTGATGCAATTCCAACCAAATCAAGACCGTCATGATCATTCCCCTTATATTCCTGAGTCACCTTAAAATCTCCCATATACGGACTATTCATATACATCATTTCCTTTCATTCTTCTGTATTATTTTTTTCGTGCTGAGTACCAAAAATAAAACGCTATAACCGTTGTGAAGATCATAATAAACTGCTCTGAATTTATTTTTTCCCCATTACGGTTAAAATAGCAAAATTAAATGTGAGTATTATAGTCACAATACTTTTCACACTCAAAAGCTTTGCAAAATAATTTTTTCACTACACTCCCCTTTCTAAATCGTCAATTCTGTGATTTATAACCTTGATCTGCTCCTCTATGACCGGCATTCTTCTGGCAAAATTATTATGCTCGGCAACTTTGTTTTCCAACTGTAAAAGCCGATAATTTGTCATTTTTGACGATACCAATACGCCTCCAAGAGAACCGCAGAGAGTACCGATCAATGCAATCAAGGCTACTATTATATCTGTCATTTTACCCTCCTTTCTGCATTTTCAAGTTGCTTATATGCGATAAGCAAACTAATCCTCCTTTTTCTTTACCATAAGTTAAATTTGCACATATGCGACTTTTATGATTATATATGATAACACAATTTTTCCGGTTGTCAATAGTTTTTTCGCAGATATGCAAAAAATTGCATTTAAGCAAATTATATGTTAAAATAATAAAAACCACAAAAGGAACGTGATTATATGACTGTTGGTGAAAGAATAAAACAAAAGGCGAAAAGAACTGGGTTTAAGTGCAGATGAACTGGCAGAAAAACTCAATAAAAACCGTGCCACTGTATACCGCTATGAAAGCAGCGACATTGAAAGAATTCCGGCAGAAGTTTTAAAACCCCTTTCAGAAATACTTCAGGTTTCTCCGGAATATCTCATGGGTTGGAGTGAAGAAGAAGAAAAAACGGTCTTGACAGACTTGTCAGAGATATTGAAAAAGATAAAAGATAAAAATAGAAGATGTTTTTACAGTGCAGCGACACGATACCGATACTTAATTATACAGAAAACGGCAAGATGATCTTTAATGAACATTTATGCCTTTCTGATTTGCATGGAGACTTTTGTTTTAAGGCTGCTGACAACAGTATGAGCAATTCTCAAATATACGCCGGAGCTATTGTCTTATAAAAAAAAAAAAAAACAGACACCATTAAAAATAAAGATATAGTCATGATTTCACTCAACGGAAAAAATATTCATAAGAAAAATATTACTATTATACGGAAAAATCAAAAAACTGATTTTATATGCTGATAATCCGGACTTTGAACCATCGATGATTTTTTATCGGAGACGAAATAAATAATATAAAATTATTGGAAAAAGCAATAGGCTGTTTCAATAATCTATAAAAGACAGGACTATAATTATAAATCCTGATTCATTTTGAATCAGGATTTTTGTTTTATTCCGCTAAAATATTTCTCACATACTGCTGCATTTCACTTTTAGAATTGACATTATGAGTACCGTTGATTATAGCCTTCTGCTTTGCTTCTGGCAAATCCGAAAATTTTTTCATAGCTTCCGGATTCATAGCGAGAGCCATACCAAATCCAATAGGGATTTCGCCTTTTCCACTTTTATCACCTCATAATTATATTCTACGCAAAAGTGTTAAATATACATTAAAGATCCGCACCGTTTGTTCTTATAATCTCATTGTATCTGTATGCGGAATCCTTTAAGATTCTTTTCTGAGTTTTATAATCCACATAAGTCAAATCCAAAACGTTCGGTATAGCCGTATGCCCATTCAAAGTTGTCCATAAGCGACCAATGAAAGTATCCTGCAACGTCAGTACCCTCAAGAACAGATTTTTTAAGTCCTTTGAGATAACCGTTAATATAATTGATTCTTTCAGTATCATGAACATGACCGTCGGCTGAGATTTCATCATGACATGACTTTCCGTTTTCTGTAATATATATAGGTTTTTTATATCTGTCATAAAGGAACTTAGTTCCCCAGTAAAGACAATCGGGTGTTACAGGCCACCTGTAGGGCGCATTTTAAATCCGCCCGGGTCGCTGACTATTTTATGAGTACCGTCACCGGCAGAAACTTTGTGTCCCCAGTAAACATTATGTCCGACAAAATCCAGCGGCTGACTTATCAATTTCATATCTGAATCGGTAATTTCAGGCATATATTTTCACATATCTTAAATTCACGTTCAGGGTATTTACCAAAAGAAAATTGCATCATTATACCATACAAGACTTCCTATCGCCATATCAGGAGTGTCAAAGCTGAACATTGAATCACGAGCCGCTTCAATATCTTCCTTAGCGTCTGAAGCAGGCATATTCATATTCCCGCAAGGAGCATATCCGATTTTAAGCGGCTGCTTCGCATAGGTTCTCAAGGTCACAGCTGCTGCGCCATGTGCTTTAAGCAGATTGTGTGCAGCCTCAAGCAGCTCAGGTACTGTAAGCTTTAAACCCGGAGCAATTCTTCCCTGCTGATATCCGAGACCAAATATTACCTGAGGTTCATTTATGGTCATGAAATATTTTTACTCTGTCAGAAAAGTTTTCAGCAACCACTTTTTGCATATTCGCTGAACCATCTTACAATTTCAGGATTTCTCCAGCCGCCCAGCTTATCCAGTGCAAGAGGAAGATCCCAGTGATAAAGAGTAATGTACGGTTCTTATTCCGTTTTTCAGCAGTTCGTCTATTATATTATTATAAAATTCAATTCCTTTTGATTGACTTTTCCTATACCCTCCGGAAGAATTCTTTGCCCAGTTTAAAGAAAATCTGTAAGCCTTCAGTCCTATTTCCTTCATTACTGCAATATCGTCTTTCCACCGATGATAATGATCGCAGGCTATATCCCCTGTTATCGTTATTATCAATTCTGCCCGGTATCTGAAAAAATATTAAGTCCTTTTGCCGTCCCTCGTAGGTCTCCGCCTTCGACCTGATAGGAAGCCGTTGCCGCTCCCCAAACAAAATTTTTTCCGAAATCCATAAGTTTCTCCTTTATAAAAATTAGTATCTGTTTTATATTTTTATGATTATCTGACAAATATAGTATAGCAGTCCGTATTTTCTTTTTTTCAAGAGCAGATTTTGACAACTGTATTATAAATATTGACTTTTTTACGGTATTCAACAGCGGTAAACATTGCATATTAAATTACTGTAAAAAATCTTTGCTTTTTAATGGAAAGGTGTTATAATAATATACAAATGTAATTTCTATTGATTTCAGAAAGGAATTCAGATATGGCTATTTATTCTCTCGGTATTGACGTCGGATCAACAACAGTAAAAACTGTTATTATTGATGAAAAGAAAAATATAATTTATTCCGGAATATCAGCGTCACTTTTCAAAGGTATGAACTGTAAAACACAGCTTGAAGCTGTACAGGAAAAATACCCAAACGATACTTTTAAAATCTGTATGACCGGTTCTGCGGGACTGGGGCTTACAGGTGCAGAAATACCTTTTGTACAGGAAGTCAACTCTGCTTTTATAGCAGTAAAGGAAAGAATTCCTGACGCTGACGCTGTTATAGAGCTTGGAGGAGAAGACGCTAAAATTATCTTCTTAACCGGCGGAGTTGAACAGCGTATGAACGGTTCATGCGCAGGAGGAACAGGCGCATTTATAGATCAGATGGCTACTCTCCTTGAGTTACTGTTACAGAAATGGACAATATGTCGCTTTGTGCTCAAAAGTTTATCCAATCGCTTCAAGATGCGGTGTATTTGCAAAATCCGATATTCAGCCCCTCTTAAATCAAGGCGCTAAAAGAGAAGACATATGTGCAAGTATTTTTCAGGCTGTTGTCGATCAAAAACAGTATCGGGTCTGGCACAGGGAAGAATTATTGAAGGTAAAGTACTGTTTCTGGGCGGTCCGCTTTCATTCCTTAAGGGCTGAGAAAAGCATTTGTTGATACCTTAGGACTTAAAGAAGGCGAAACAGCGGTATTTCCGAAAGAAGCGCCGGTATTTGCTTGCCTTAGGGTTGTGCTTTGTTTGCATTTAACAGTCATGACGACTTTACAATTGAATCAGTTATAAAAAAGATCGAAAACGCTAAAACAGGAAAACGGTATTGTAACTGGACAGCCGCTTTTCAATTCTAAGGCAGAATATGAAGAATTTATTTTAAGACATAAAAATGCGACCTCGAATATGCCGATCTGCATACACATATAAAGGCAACGCTTACCTTGGCATTGACGCAGGTTCAACCACTACTAAGCTTATTCTTATCACTGAGGACTGCCGTATTTTGTATCAGCACTATTCCTCAAATAAGGGTCAGCCTCTTGACAGAGTTGCAGATAAACTGAAAAGATTTACAGTGAAATGAATCCGGAAATTAAAATTGCCGGAAGCGCAGTCACAGGCTACGGCGAGGATCTTATAAAAGCAGGACTTTCTATAGATTTCGGTATCGTTGAAACGGTTGCTCATTTTAAAGCGGCGTCGTATTTCTGTCCGGAGGTAGACTTTATTATAGATATCGGCGGACAGGATATTAAATGCTTTAAAATCAAAAATCATAGCATAGACAGTATTATGCTAAATGAAGCATGTTCTTCAGGCTGCGGTTCGTTTATCCAGACATTTGCACTTGCTCTGGGATATGATATAGCCGACTTTGCGTCTCTTGGTTTATTTGCAGGAAAATCCCGTTGATTTAGGCTCACGCTGTACTGTATTTATGAACAGCAGTGTTAAGCAAGCTCAAAGGACGGTGCAACTGTCGAGGACATCTCCGCCGGACTATCTTCTTCAATTATTAAAAAATGCCGTTTATAAGGTTATCAGAGCAAAATCTCCCGAAGAACTCGGTAAAAATATCGTAGTTCAGGGCGGTACGTTCTTAAATGATGCCGTACTACGAGCTTTTGAAATGGAAATGGGAAGAAATGTGATCCGTCCGGCAATTTCAGGACTTATGGGCGCATTTGGCTCGCTCTTACGCTAAAGAAAAAACAAACGGCAGTTCTTCCACAATTTCCAAAGAACTCCTTGAAAACTTTTCATATACTTCAAAATCTGCACAGTGGGCGGCTGCACAGCAAAATGCGGTCTTAATATTATTACGTTTGCCGACGGCAGAAAATTTATTTCCGGGAAACAGATGTGAAAGAGGCGCTGGAAAAGCAGTCAGCAGCGAAAACGAAAGTCTTTACGACTTTAAATATAATCTGCTGCTTTCCATGTTTGAACAGCATGTGGAAAAAATCCAAAAGCTAAGGTCGGACTTCCTCTTGCGCTTAATTTCTATGAACTGATCCCATTCTGGAAAACATTGTTTAACGAATTGGGATTTGAAACAATTATTTCCGATGAAAGCTCAAGGGATATTTATTATCTGGGACAGCATACCATTCCGTCGGACACCGTCTGTTATCCGGCAAAGCTTACCCACGGTCATATTGAAAGCCTGCTGAACAAAAACCCGGATTTTATTTTCTATCCTTGCATGAGTTATAATTGACGAGGGTGAAAGCGATAATCACTTTAACTGTCCTGTTGTTGCATACTATCCGGAGGTTCTGATTGCTAATAACCCCAGACTTTAACAGCAATAACTTTATTTATCCGATATGGATCTTAACAGAGAAAAGAACGTGACTTCCGTAATGTTATGAGATACTGAAAAAATACGGCATCAAAAGCCTGCAGGTCAAGCAGGCGGTAAAAAATCATATGAAAAGCTTGCAGACTACAGAAATGAAATTTTAACAGAGGAAATCAGATTATCAGTAAGGCACGTGAAAACGGTCAGCAGATAATCGTACTTTCCGGACGCCCTTACCATATTGATAAGGAAATAAATCACGGAATCCAAAATTTGATTACCAGTCTGGGTATGGCTGTAGTTTCAGAAGATGCTGTTTTCCAGTACGGTCATTATCCAAATCCGGGAGTTTTAAACCAGTGGAGCTATCATGCACGTCTTTACCGTGCGGCACAGTACGTAACCACACAGCCTGATATGCAGCTTGTACAGCTTGTGTCATTCTGCTGCGGAATCGACGCTATTACCACAGACGAGGTAAGAGAAATCCTTGAATCAAAAAGGCAAGCTCTACACTCAGCTTAAAATTGATGAGATCAACAATCTTGGTGCGGCTAAAATAAGACTCAGAAGTCTTGTAGCGGCAATGGAAGAGAAATAGGATTGAGAAATACTTATGCAATACCCTGTATTCAAGCCGGAAATGAAAGACAGCTATACTATTCTTTTGTTCCCGATATGTTGCCTGTACATTTCAAGCTTATAATAAACATTTTAAAAAAATACGGTTATAATGTGGAACTGCTTCAGACCTCTACAAGAGGTCGTGGACGAGGGACTGAAAAATGTCCACAACGATACATGCTATCCGGCGCTGCTTGTAATCGGACAGTTTATTAATGCTCTCAAAAGCGGTAAGTATGACGTTAACAAAACCGCCTTAATGCTCACCCAGACCGGAGGCGGCTGCCGTGCGTCAAACTATATTCATCTGCTCAGAAAGGCACTTAAAAAAGGAATTTCCCGCCTGTTATTTCCCTGAACTTAAGCGGATTGGAAAAGGCAACGGACTTGATCTTACCTTACCGCTGCTTATAAAAAGTTGTTTATGCTGTATTTTACGGTGATTTACTCATGTCCTTATATAATCAGTGCAAGCCTTTACGAAATAAACAAGGGTGATACCGATAAAATGAGATCTATGGCAGCAAAAAGCTCATACCGATTTTTTGATAAAAGAGAGTTTCTTAAATGTAAAAAATACTGCTGTATGATGTGTGAAGATTTCGATACAATAAAGCGTACCAAAGAAAAGAAAAATCCGTGGGGAATAGTTGGAGAAATTTACGTAAAATATTCCCTCTTGCAAACAATCATCTGGAAGAATTTCTGCTGTCTGAAGGCTGCGAGCCTATAGTACCGGCGCTTATGGAATTTGTAATGTATTGCCTTGCTTTGTCCGTTGCAGACGGTAAGCTGTATCAGTTTAAATCTCAGAAAAACTCTTTTTCAGTAAAATTGGCTATAGCTTTATTCTCAAGGTACAGAAAACAGTTATAAAAACTATAAACGAACACGGCGTTTTCGAAGCTCCTCATGACTTTGATCACATAAGAAAGCTTGCCGACAAATATATCAGTCAGGGAGTAAATATGGGCGAAGGCTGGCTTATTCCCTGCCGAAATGGCGGCTCGCAGAAACCGGTACGGAAAATATTATCTGTACTCAGCCTTTCGGCTGTCTGCCTAATCATATTGTAGCTAAGGGTATGTCAAGAGTTATAAAACAGGCGTATCCAAACGCTAATATAGTAGCTATCGATTACGATCCCGGCGCTACCAAAGTTAATCAGGAAAACAGAATCAAGCTTATGCTTGCAAATGCAAAAAAAAAAAAAAGGACGGATATGCCGTCCTTTTTCATATTAAATATTATTTAATTGTTAAAATGTTACATAAAGGTTAAAAAGTTACATTTTGGTATTACAGATAGTAATATTTGTTTTCAACAGACTTGAAATTGTGGATTTGCGAAGTTTTCCACCTTTTTCCACACAGTTTTCCACAGCTTTTACAGTAGTTTTCCACCCTTTCCACACAGTTTTCCACAGTGGTTTAAACAGTTTGTATTACAGAATGTATATTTATCCGAATCCTGGGAATAATTATTCCTGAAATCAGCTTTCGGAGGTTACAATGATTAAAGGAGTTAACAAAAAAGTTTTGGAGATCAATAATCCTCAAAGTATATATTTTGAAAAAGCGGTACTGTATTTAAAGCCTAATATGAGCAACGCACCGGAAAACTTATAAGCCGTGAGGCAAACGAGCTTATACGGAGTATGAGTCCTAAACCGCCTAAATACGTATTCTGGCTTAAATTACTGCTTATAATAACAGCCGGATTTCTGGCGTTGGGTTCTGGTATTTATTTACTTTCTGCAATATTATTTTGATTTCGTCTTTATGTAACAAAAATATTCTGTAAAATTCTCTTGTAATTTTTCTGTAATAATGTTATAATTAATCTTGTAAACGATTTGTAAAAAATAAAGATAATTTTGTTGTAAATTTAAATATTGGAAGTAAATTATATATGAATGAAAAAAAATATAATCTGCGGAAGGAATCCTGTTCTGGAAGCATTAAAATCAGAAGCTAATATAGATACTGTATATATAAACGGCGAAGGCGGAATTTTAGGCAGAATCCGTTCAATGGCAAAGAAAAACGGAGCTGTAGTAAAGGACGTAAATTTCCAGAAGCTGGAACAGCTGACGCAGGGAGCAGCTCATCAGGGCGTAGCTGCCGTAACAGCATGTGCGGAATATGTATCTGTCGAAGACATACTTGAGATTTCTGCCAAAAAGGGTACCGAGCCATTTATAATTATTTGCGATGAAATCGAAGACCCGCATAATCTGGGCGCTATTATCAGAACAGCCGAAGCTGCTGGTGCAGACGGAATTATTATTCCTAAAAGACGAAGTGCTTCACTTAACGCTACCGTTCATAAAACCTCTGCCGGAGCTGCAAGCTGGTTCCAGTGGCAAGGGTTTCTAATCTTGCCGGAGCAATTGATAAGCTTAAGGAAAACGGCGTGTGGATCTATGGTACTGACGCTTCCGGTGAAGATTATGACGGTGTTGACCTGAAGGGCAGTATTGCTCTTGTAATAGGCTCGGAAGGGTTTGGCATGGGAAGGCTTATTAAAGAAAAGTGCGATTTTTACTTAAGCTGCCCATGAACGGAAAAAATTACATCTTTAAATGCCTCAGTAGCCGCAGGTATCTTTATGTATGAAGCTGTAAGACAAAGAACAAAGAAATAATTGAGATTGATATAAATGCCTAAAGATTATAATCTTGACGATATATTAAATGAATATTCCGAGGATCATCTAAAGCCTCCGTTAAACATAAATCAGCAGAAGTTCAGACGCAAACGAAAATCAACGCTGACAAACCTTATCAGAATACCGGATATATTAAAATACCGGAATACGCAAAAAAATGCAGATATAACCGCTGCATTTAATATTAACGAACTGCAAAGCGCAGAAAAAAGACATTGTCAAAAAACCGTCACCAAGTCATAAATCAGGAAAATTTGCGGTTTCGGATATTAACAGACCAAACGTCTCTACATAAATTCTGTAAAGGATATTCAAATAAATAAAGCCGATCTTCCTCCGAGAGCTACCGATTCCATTGAAGGTTACGACGGAGCTGTGGTCACCAAAATACCTCTGATGAAGTATATGTTCCTAAAGTACGAAAAATGAGTAATTCTACACGTGCCAAGGAAATGCGTGCAAAACGGCGGAAAAGAAAAAAGCAGCCGGAATTTACCTATTCCGTTGAATTCCGGATTTGCATATACTAACCCCGAAAAGA
>VOFG01004264.1_pt1 | contig 26167 bp, 57 predicted proteins | sample 5384171 | NCBI WGS metagenome assembly VOFG01 (sample SAMN12384726, study PRJNA508395) | human gut metagenome | isolation source: healthy gut F | host: Homo sapiens | reverse complement strand
AATATATAATGATATTTTGTAAAAAACAAGCAAGCGCCATTCAGGCGCAGGTATAGTTATCACCACAAACAAAAATCCAGTGTCAACCAAAAATTTGGTTTTTTAATTTATCATTTCATTATCTTCTGTTTTTTATCTATTTTCTCTTTATATCTCTAAATATCTCACTTTTCAATTTTTAAAATTATTTTGCCGGATCCGAAATTCATGAATCCTTCACAGAATCTTCCCCAGTTTATCCAACATTACGCGTCCCTGAAATGCTATCCTATGGGTGTGGTTGGGAAACCACGAAACATATCCCTCTCTTTTCTCTCTTCTCTCTTAAAACACCGTGCCCGCGGCAGCAGCAGCCGCTGCGGGGCAGGACCAAAATCACACGGAAGCATTCGGTGCTCCGTTTTATGCGCCCGCCGCGATCAAAGAATTGATCCCGGCGGGCGTTTCATTGTTCCTCGTTCTGTACGGCGGATTGTCAAACAAATCATCATATATTATAATGTATTCACATTTCGTACAAAACAAAAACTGAGGCGGGTGGTCTGCAATGCACCATTATTACCATTTTATAAGCCGGTCGGCTGTGTTTCGGCCAGGAAGGATGCGGAGCACACTACCGTGATGGACTACTTTCCCTCTGAGCTGCGGGAAACGCTTTTCCCGTTGGGGCGGCTGGACAAGAACACCGAAGGGCTTCTGCTCATCACCGACGACGGCAAGCTGAACCACCGCCTGCTCGACCCGGAAAACCATATAGAAAAGCAGTATCTTCTCTGGGCGGCAGGCACGCTGGGCGAGGTGAGCTCAACCAGCTGCGCTCCGGCGTCCACCTCAAGGGTCTGCCGGAACCGACAAAGCCCGCCCGGGTGGAGGTGCTGGAACGGGCGGGCTGGCTGACATATCGGAGCCGATCTTTGAAAACCGGCGACACCTGCTGAAGGAGACGCCCCATACTCCTGCCGTAAAAAATGCGCACTCTGGCTCACCGAGGGTAAACGTCATCAGGTCAAGCGGATGTTTGAAGCGGTAGGCTGCACCGTGGTCTGGCTCCGCCGGACAGAGTTCGCAGGCATCGCGCTGGATGAAACACTGAACCCCGGTGAATACCGCCCTTTGAACGCAGCGGAGCAGACCCTGCTGGGCGTGGAATAAAAATAATATAACAAAAATGTATACTTCCGCCCCGCCGGGCCATACTAGAGGCGCAAAGCACAAAAAGGCGAAAGGTCGGAAGAAACATGAAACATTCCAATCTGATGCGCCGGTTTCTGCTTCTGGCATTAACCGCCGCAGCCGCGCCCGACCATGCTTGTCCTCCCCGCTTCGGCCGCTGTCTATCGGCAGGGCGACCGGGGCAGCGCTGTGACCTCATCAGACCAAGCTGAAAAACTGGGGGCTATTACTCCGGCAGTGTGGACGGCATCTTTGGCAGGACCGCCGAAGCGGTCAAATACTTTCAGCGCAAAAACAGCCTGACGGCGGACGGTGTGGTGGGCAGCGCCACCCAGCGGGCGCTAGGTATGTCCTCCACGGATTCCAGTTCCGGAAGCAACGGGAGCGGCGATGTATATCTGCTGGCCAAGGTGATCTCCGCCGAGGCCCGGGGCGAGCCGTACAGCGGCCAGGTGGCGGTAGGCGCGGTCATTCTGAACCGGGTGGAGCACCCTCCTTCCCAACACTATTGCTTGGCGTTGTCTATGAGCAGGGGGCCTTCACCTGTATGGTGGACGGCCAGATCGACCAGCCCATTGCAGACTCCGCCTATCAGGCAGCTCGAGACGCTCTGAATGGTGCAGACCCCACCGGCGGCGCGATCTACTACTTCAACCCGGACACCGCCACCAGCGCCTGGATCTGGTCCCGCCCCCTCATCACCGTGATTGGGCGGCATCGGTTCTGCTCCTGACAAAATTTAAAAGTTTTTTCACAGAAAGGACGCCCAGGGCGTCCTTTTCCGTTGCGCATTGCCGGTTTTCGCTTATACTATAAATGTAGTATTATGCGTATTTGGAGGAACGAGTGTGGAATTGAACGTACTCGCCGTGGGAGCTGTGGTCTCTCAGGCCGGACTTGACTTTCTGGAGCGTCGCCTGCCCCGGCTCAAGCGGGAACTTGGCGTCCATTTTACCGTGGTAAACGGCGAAAACGCCCCGGCATCGGCCTTCTGCCCCGGCAGGCAGAGGCCATTCTGGACAGCGGCGCCGACGTGGTGACGCTGGGCAACCACACCTGGAGCAAACTGCAGATCGCCGACTATCTGGACGACGCCCCCTGCGTTCTGCGCCCGGCCAATTTCTCCCAGCGGCTGCCCGGCCGGGGCTACGGCGTGTTCGACGGTCCCCGCGGTCTGCGCATCGGCGTGATGAACCTCATTGGCCGAGTGGAGCTGAATCCCAATGCGGAGAATCCCTTCACCGCCGCCGACCGGCTGCTGGCTCAGGAGGATGCCGACATCGTGCTCGTGGATTTCCACGCCGAGGCCACCAGCGAAAAGCTGGCATTGGGCTGGTATCTGGACGGCCGGGTCAGCGCCGTTTGGGGCACCCACACCCATGTGCCCACGGCGGACGGGAAGATCCTTCCAAAAGGCACCGGCCATGTCACCGATCTGGGCATGACCGGCCCGGCTAACTCCATTCTGGGCATCCGGCCGGAACAGTCCATCAACATCTTTCTGGGCGGCCTGCCCCCAGCGCTACGAGGCCGCGCCGGGAAAGTGCAAGTTGAAAAGCGTCCTCTTTACGATCGATACCAATACAAACAGTGCATCCGCACTCAGCGGGTGGACTTGCAGGAGTGAGTATATGATTCGAGTGTTACATACCGGCGACCTGCATCTGGACTCTCCCTTCCGGGGGCTGAGCGCTGAAAAGCGCAGATCCGGCAGGGGAGGAGCAGCGGGGGGCTGCTGGACAAGATCGCCGCGCTGGCGGAAGAGCGCGGCACAGATGTGGTACTCATCGCTTAAGCGACCTTTTTCGACGGCGACAGCGTCTACTATGAGACTACCGTATGCTGGCGGAGGTGTTTGGCCGGATGAAGGCCCGCATTTTCATCGCCCCGGGCAACCACGACCCTATTCCGATTTCTCCCCCTACGCCTCTGTGCGCTGGCCGGATAATGTGCATATTTTCCACTCAGATTATTTTGAGCGCGTGGAGCTGCCGGAGCTGAACGCGGTGGTCTGCACGGAAATGCCTTTACCTCCAAATACCGTGACACCTCTCCGCTGGAGCATTTCAAGCCAGACTACGACGAGGGTCTGACCCGGCTCATGGTATTCCACGGCGATCTGAACGCCGTCAAAGCCGCTACGGTGCAGTGACTGCGGAGCAGATCGCCGCCACCGGCATGGACTATGCAGCGCTCGGCCATGTCCACAGCTTCACCGAGGTGTGGAGCAAGGAGGGCACCAGCTGGGCCTACTGCGGCTGCCCCGAGGGCCGGGGCTTTGACGAGACCGGCGATAAAGGTGTGCTGGTGGGCACGGTAGAGCCGAACAAGCCGCCATGGAGTTTGTGCCCATCTGCGCCCGGCGTTACCAGGAGGTGCTGGTGAATGTGACCGGAAAGGAGCCCGCCGCCGCCATTCTGGACGCCATCCCCGCCGGATCCGGACAGGACATCTACCGCTTCCGCCTCACCGGCGAGCGAAAAGGACACCGAGCTGGATCTGCGGGCGCTGAACGCACTGGTGGAGAAGAAGTTCTTTGATGCGTCCGTCATGGACAATACCCTGCTGGAGATCGGTCTGTGGGACCGGCTGGAGGAGGACAACCTGACCAGGCTGTTCCTGCGCAACATGAAAAAAACGCATGGAGAACGCCGCGCCCGGAGGATCTGGCCATGCTGGAGCGAGCCGCCTGGTTTGGCCTGAGCGCACTTGAGGAGGAGGAGCCCCGATGAGGATCAAACGTATGACCGCCACCTTCGGCAGCCTCGACCATGAAACGCTGGAGCTGGAAGAGGGGCTGAATATTCTGACTCTGCCCAACGAGGGCGGTAAGTCCACCTGGTGCGCCTTCCTGCGGGTCATGCTCTATGGATTGAACACCCGGGAGCGGACAAGAAGGGCTTTCTGGCCGACAAGACCCGCTATCAGCCCTGGAGCGGCGCGGCCATGGAGGGGAACTGCTGTGCTCCTGGCGCAGCAGAGACATTCTGATCCGCCGCTATCAGAAGGGCAGTACGCCCCTGGGCGGCTTTTGAGGCCATTTATGCCGACACCGGCACACCGGTGGCCGAGCTGAACGCGGACAATGGGGCGATGTGATGATCGGCGTGAGCCGCAGTGTGTACGAGCGCTCCGCCTTTCTTGGCCAGTCCGCCCTGACGGTGAGCCAGACTCCGGAGCTGGAAAAGCGGCTGGCCGCCGTGGTGTCCTCGGGCGAGGACGGGGTATCTGCCTCTCAGGTCAGCGACACCCGTCCGACTGGCGGCGCAAGCGCCAGTACCACACCGGGAGCCATTCCCACGCTGGAGGGCCGCCGCAGTGAGCTGGAGCTGGCGCTGGACAACGCCCGGGATGTGACGACTCCAGATCCGCAACAGCCGTCTGAACATTGACCGCTACGAGGAGCTGCGCGCCAAGCTGAAGCATCAGCTGGACCTCTACGAGGCCCAGAGCGCCAGCGCCCCTGCCGATGCCTATGGCCGCGCAGCGGCGGAGCTGAAGCAGGCCCAGGAACAACTGCGCAAACTGGAGGAGCAGGTACCTGAGAGCGGCTTCCCCCCGAAAAAAGGCGCTGGAGCAGGGCCGGGATGAGTCGCGCTTTGCTGCGCAGTGTAGATGTAGGCCTGAAGCAGGCGGGCAGGTTCCTCCCGCAAAAAGCCGCGCTGGAACGCGCACAGGAGGCAGCACGGGATGACGTGTTCTCCGGCGATGCCGCCACCGCCCGCGCCAAGGCTCAGGAGGTTCGACGCAATGTGGAAGCGCTGAAGCGGCAGGAGCAGACTGCCGGGCGCAACCGCTGGCTGTTCCCACTGATCTTCGGCGTGCTTAAGCCATCGGCGGAGCCGGATGCGCTCTGCTGCTCCGGGGCGGCGCACTGCTGCCCGGCTGCGGCGCGGCAGCAGTGCTGGCCGTGCTGGCCATTATGCTCGGCCGTATGGAACGGAAAGAAAAGAAATGCGCCGCCGCCATACAGAAAGCGCTGGCCGATTGCCATGCCGCCGATTTGGGCGCAGTGGATGCTCACGCTGAGGACTACTGCGCCCGGCTTGCCGAGGCAGACCGTCTGCGCACTGAGCTGGAACAGTTTGAAAAGACCGAGGCCGATCTGAATCAGCAGCGCCAGACCCACTGGACAAATCTGCGCACCCTGGTGGACACCTTCGCCCCGGAAGTCAAGGACGTGTTTGGCTTCTCCGCCGCCATCACCCGGGCACTCACCCTGCTGGACTCGCTGGAAAAGCGGAGGAGCGGCAGGAGAACGCCCAGCGGCTGTTTGACGCCGTCGCAGCCCACGGCAAAAGGCGTGGCCGGTGCACTGGCAGAGCAGCCCCGCCATGCCGCTGGAGCAGGCTCAGGCAGGATTTCTGGGAGGCGGAGCGCCGCCTGAACCAGTACCACAACAGCTGTCCATGGCCATGGGCTACAGCAGCGCCAAGGGCGGAGCAGAGGCCATTCAAGCGGAACTCGAATCCATCGACCAGCAGCTGGAGCACTACCATCTGGACTACGACGCGCTGGGCATTGCGCTGAAGCGCTGGAGGAGGCAGACGCAGAGATGCGCAACCGCTTCTCCCCGGGCTGAACCGCCGCGCAGGCATTTACCTCTCTCAGCTCACCGGCGGCAGGTATGTAAGGTGCGGCTGAACCAGAGATGGAGGCCGGTGCCGGGGCAGGACGGCGTCGCCAGATGTGATCTCCCTGAGCCGCGGCACCGCCGATCAGCTCTGGCTGGCCGTCCCGGCTGGCTGTGTGCGACCTGGCTCTGCCTCAGGATGAGCCCTGCCCGCTGGTGCTGGACGAGGCACCTGGTCAACTTCGACGACCATCGTCTAACGCCCGCGCTGGAACTGCTGGGGCAGCTCTCTCAGCGGCAGCAGATCCTGCTGTTCACCTGCCAGAACCGGGGCAGCGTGCCATGGATGAGAGGGTGGACATCATGCGCAATGATGAGCTCCCCGTGAGGGGGCTGAGTTCCCGAGCAGTCTGAGCCCTCAAAGGAATCGGTCAGACGCAGCCAAAGGACTGGCGTCAGAGCCTGTTTGAATGGCTCCAGCTGCTGGTGATGGTGCTGGTCATCATCGTGGGGGTATTCACCTTTCTCGGCAGCGTGATCGGCGTGGACGGTTCCTCCATGTACCCCCACGCTCCACAACGGCGACCTGATGCTGGTGCGCCGCATCGCCTACCCACCGACTCAGGGCGATGTGGTCGTTCTGCGCAAGGACGGCACTTTTGACAACGAAGCGCTGGTCAAGCGCATCATCGCCACCGGCGGACAGACCGTTTACATCGACTACGATGCCAACACCATCACGGTGGACGGCCAGGTGCTGGATGAGTCCTACCTGAACTATGAGTACGACTCCGCCTACGGCAGCGACTGCATGGCAGATCACAGGCCTATCTCGATCCCAGTATGCCAAACCGGGTTCACTGTGCCCGATGGATGTATCTTTGTCTGCGGCGACAACCGCAACCACTCAAGCGACAGCCGCTCCGCGGAACTGGGCATGGTGGACGCGCGCGCTATGTGATCGGCGAGGTACTTCTGGTATTCCTACCTTTCAGCCATTTCGGACTGATCAAATAAGAAAGCTGGAGATTCGTAAGAATCTCAGCTTTTTCTTCATGATCTTCAGATCCGGGGCAACCTTGAACGACAGGGCGCCGGTCTTGGCGCGGATCTCCTCACGCTGACGCCCTCCCCGATGTTCTACCAGCGTCAGACCCTCCGTGGCCGACACGTCGAAGATCGCCCAGCTCGGTGACGATCGCCTTGACCACCGGCGGCCGGTCAGCGGAAGCGTGCGCTCCGGAGACGATCTTCGGACTGCCGTTCTTGGAGCAGTGGTCGGTCATGACGATCACATCGCGGATGCCGCTGACCAGATCCATGGCGCCGCCCATGCCGGATAGCTGCCCGGCCGGGCCCAGTTGGCCAGATCGCCGTACTGGGACACCTCAAAAAGCACCCAGCACCGTGGCCTTGACCAGTCCCTGCCGGATCATACCAAAGGAGGTACAGATATCAAACACGCTGGCGCCGGGGATCAGATCCACCGTATTGCCGCTGGCGTTGAAATAATGAGCCTCCGGGTCAATGCCGGGATAGGACTTGGCGGAGCCCAGCAGACCGTTTTCCGACTGAATGACCACATTGTCCGTGATATAGTCCCCACCATAACAGGCATGCCCGCACCCAGATTGATGACATCGCCATCCCGAAAGAAGGAGGCGACTTTTTTTTTGCAATAAAATGCCGGTTATCCATAATGACCTCTCCCTTTCAGCGGTTTTTATCCAGAACCATATTGACGAAAATGCCCGGTGTGGTAATGTTTTCAGGGGCGATCTCGTCCAGCTCCACCAGTCGATCCGCCTCAACGATAGTCAAATCGTAAAGCGGTGGCAACGATGTGGTTGGGTTCAGCGCCGTGCCGTTGTAGGTCAGGGTTGCCGTAGCACTGCCGTGGCGGCACGCACCAGCGAGATGTCCGCCCGGAGCGCAGACTCCAGGATCCACTCCTGTCCGTTCAGCTCGATGGTCTGCTTTCCCTCCTGCGCCACGGTGCCGAGGCGGTTTGACCAGAATGCCGCCCAGGCCCATGCCGCTTACGGATGCGCTCGGCAATGGTGCCCGGGGCAGAAACCCACCTCGATCTTTCCGGATGCCACCAGCTCCAGGTTCTCCGCACAGAGCCGAGTGAGCCATGATAACCTTATCGAATGCCCATGTGCATGAGCCGGGCACAGCTGGCATCCAATGCGATGTTGGTCAGGTGCTTGGCTCCGCTGGCGATCAGGCAGTCAGCAGCTCATTGGGCAGGCCGTGAAAGGCAGAAACTGCCGGTCATGATGGTCTGCCCATCGTGGAATCAGGCAATGATCTCATCTCTTTGAAAAGAGCTTACTTTTTCATATCTGTATCTCCCTTCGCTTCCAATGTTGTTGTCAACAACCGCTCCAGCAGGCGGCATAGACTGTGCGTCATCCTCCGGGGTGCGCTTTTCCCTTCAGATGGTGCTTGCCGCTGGCGCCGCGACTTTGCGGCCAATGCCGATCCATCAGCAGGCTGATATTGTCATTCGTATACCAGCGGCCGCTCTGGTGAATGCCATGAGGCCCTTTTCCCAGCGCCATGGCCGCCACGCCGTAGTCCTGCGTGACTACCAGATCGCCTTTACAGCAGCGGTTGACCAGTGCAAAGTCTACCGCGTCAGGCCCTGCCCGATCACAATGACATCACTGTAATCAGAGGAAAGGACATGATTTGTGTCGCAAAGCAGCGTCACGGAATTTCCGCCGCTTTGCGGCCCCTGCTCCTGCACCACCACAGGGCAGGCGTCCGCATCCGCCCAGATGTGCATCAGCGCAGCTCCATCTGCACGGTGAGTTTGTTTCCCTTTACAGCCACATCCGCCATACTTCGCAGATCATGGTATCTGAGGCGGCAGGTGGCCGATGTCCACATCCATGACGATGGGAACGTGATACTCACTCAGCAGATCCGTGACCGCATGGTACTGATCCAGTCCCATCAGCTCCTGCCCATAGCACAGGGGGCGACCGATCAGAAAGCCCTTCACATGGTCGAACCAGCCCGCGTTGCATCTGCCAGACTGCCCGGCGGATGGCCATGACGTTGGTCACAACACTCCAGAAACCAGATGAAGCCGTCGTCCTGATAGCGCTCGGTGAATGCTTTCACATGGTCGTACTTCGTGCCCAGCAGGTTGACCAGGCAGTCCACACAGCCGCCGGGCGCGGTGGCCGAGGTTTCAAGTTTCGTAGGGCGCGGTCCGAGGCAGTTCCTTCTCCCGCTCCCAGTAGTCATAACTCCTCATGGTGAGTTCTTACCCATCAGCAGGTCGAGGGCATCCTGCACCGCCGGGGTGGCGGGGCTGCATTCCAAAAGGTGCCCCGCGCAGGGGCCGTAGATGGATGCGGTGTCGCACAGAGTGGTGAGCAGGAAAGAAGTTTGTGGTTGTCCGAGTAGCCCATGAACCACTTGGGGCTCAGCCTTGTTCACCCGGTCAAAGTCCACATAGTCGAGGATCTCGCACATCAGCTCGCCGCCGCCGCAGGAGATCAGCGCGTCGTTCCGGTCGGAGCAGTAGTAGTCCGTCAGCTCCTGTCCGCACTTCTCCGGGCATGCTGCTGATGCCGATGCCGCAGCCCTCAAAGCAGTTAGCCCAGATCGGCCCTGAAAGCCCTCCCGCTTGAACTGCTCCAGCGCGGCCAGAAAGGCGGTGTGATAGGGTTTCAATATAGGCGCCGAAGGACGGCGCCACAAAGCCGATGGTGCTCTGTTCGGGCAGAAAAGGGGATAGCGCATAGATCAGATCCTCCTCATTCAGATGTTCAATATCCGAATTATAGCAGTTTTGCGCCATTGGACAAGAGGAAAGCGTGCGTGCTCTCACGAGCGCGCGTTCAGCGAACTGGAATGCAGTTGCTGATTGAGTTCATTCAGCCGCATAATCGCATCCGAGGCATACTCCGGGAGCGACCCATCATCGCTGCCCGAGTGGATCGTATAAAGCATCGTATCCCGTACCGTCCGAATAAAACTGCATATACAACAGATCCTGATATGGTCTCCGGCATTGCACCAATAGGTCGCCCGCCAGTTTCCGTTCTTCGCATCAGACAGATCAAGCGGCTTCGCGTTGAAGCAGGCCAGATCAATGCTGTTCAGCAGCTGCACCATATCCTGCCGCCACTCATCGCGGAACGCCTCATAACCGAGGTCTACATAATACTGCGTATAGGCGTCATAGGTCTGCCGGATCTTCTGATAGTCCTGACTCAGCCTCGGTAAAAACTACTCAGGCAGCATACTGCCTGAGGAGCATCGAGACTAAATCCGCTGGAGATCTCCGGGGCATCCGGCACAACTGTAAGAACATTGTCCGGATAAGGTCTCCACGGCACCCCGGATCACTGATATAGGGATAGGTGCAGTCCAATCAGAACTCATATTGCTCCTGAAGATCATAGCCACCGGCTCTCCCCCGCTGCTGTCATCCGCGTAAAAACTGCCGCTGCCCACAAAGACGTAGTAGGTCTCGCCATACAGCTCCAGCGGGAAGTAACGCTCCATATCCAGTTCGTCTCCCCAGAGTTCCTTTGCCTTTTGATAAAAGCTCCTCCGTCAGAACCGGGCCATTCTTCGCATTGTTATCAATGTCAATCTTCTGGATCTGCAAAAGCAGCAGTTCAGTGCGCGCTCCTCATCACCGGCCTGATACGCCTCCATGACTGCCCGTTCATCTGCACCACCAACATCATCCGTAAAATACTGCCTACAGGTCTGACTGCGCATATAATAGGTCTCCCCAGCAGTCCAAGGGACCGACTGACCCAAGTCTCATCCTCTCGGAGCACGTAGGGAATGCCCAGCTTATCGCAGAGTTCCGTATCTCCAACCGGCGTGATATGATCCTGATAGAGCAGAGTCGGCTCCATCTGCGCCACAAATGCATCCACGCCGCCCCTGACCCAGCGTATTGACCAGCGCCTTCGTCTGCTTCCACGCACCATAGCTGCTGATGCACAGGCCGCTTCCCATGCCGGCCTCCCGGGTGACAAGGATGCAGGCAGGGATAGCCAGCAGGATTGCAAGGCAGACGCAGATGACCATCCGCATCCGGCTTCGACCTTCTTAAATGCCCTTTTTGCCGTCATGTTCGGCGCATTTTTTGTTACTGGTTTCGCGGCCGCCGCGTCCAACGCCAGTGGCTCCGCATCCGGTTCAGCCGGTCCCGGCAGTCGGCGCAGGTTTTCAGGTGTTCCTCCACCAGTTCCATGCTCCCACGCTTCAGCGCACCATCCACATAGAGAGGGCAGCAGATCCTGCACCACCTCGCAGAAGCGGATATCGTCAGCTGTTTTCCGTTCCATCGCGCACCTCCATCTGCCGGGCCAGCCTGGCTCTGGCCCGGTAATAGGTCATTTTCGCCCAGGATTCACTCTTTTCAAAGATCGCGGCGATCTCCTGAAACTGTAGCTCTCCAAAGACACGCAGCTCAAATACCTCCGGTACGGCTCCGGCATGGCGTGAAGATGCCGGTGCAGCTCCAGCACGGTCTGCCGATCCTCCAGCCGCTGGAGCGCACTGTCCGGCTCGCCCCACTCCGCAAAGGTGTTCCGGTTCCGGGTGGAACCGCTTCCAGCGCTTCTGCTCCTTATAAAAGGCGTTTTTGGCGATCTGGCACAGCCAGGTCTCGATTGCACAGTCGCCCCTGAAAGCGGTCAATATGGAGAAAAAGCCTGATAGAACGTCTCCGCTGTCAGCTCTTCGGCCTGATCGGCGCTCTGGGTCAGCCCCAGCAGAAAACGGTAGACCTTCTCTGCACAGCGCTCATAAATGTCGTGAAACTGATCCATCGGCTCCCCTCCTTCCGTGTCTTTGTCTATTAGAGCTGCAAGACGGCCAAAAGTCACACAAAACGCTGAAACTTTTAAAATGCCGAAAGGCACAGCCGGAAACCGACTGTGCCTTTCGTATTTTGGGAATGGAAACTAGCAAAATTACTGCTTAGCCTGATAAGTCTTGAACTTATCCAGCATAGCGCGAGGAGTCTTGGTGGCACGCTCATAGCGGGGGCACTCCTCATAGCCGGGCAGACCAGCCAGATACTTGGCGATCTTCTTGAGCTCCTCCAGATCGTAGCGGCTCATCAGGGTGATCTCCTCCATCAGGGGAGCCGCCGCCATGGACGCCAGCAACAGCCTGAGCACCCTCGAAGGCATCGCACAGCTTGTCCTCCATCATGCGCATGACACGATGGGTATCCTCAGCGGAGTACGCGGGGTTGCGGACGATGTACTTGTTGCACAGCTCGCCAACGTTGTCTTCCTCCATGAAGAAGTTCTCCTCGGTGGGCAGAGAGGCGCAGACGCCGCCGCACAGGTCAAAGGAGGATCTCATACTCATGGTAGATGTTGTGACCAGCCAGACGACGGTAAGCGTTGGTCAGGACCTCGTCGGGCACCCACTGGCCGGAGGGGAACTCAACAGCGTGGTTGGCAGAAGCCTCGCCGGCGGCGAAGACCAGCTCGGCAGTCTGGATGATGTCGCACAGCTTGGAGCGGACATGGGACCCTCGCGGGCGATGTCGTTCACCTCGGCGACCAGAGCGGCCTGAGAGGCAATGACCTTCGGAAACGGCGGTCTTACAGCCGGTGTAGGAATGACGGTGATAGTGAGCGAACATCAGGGCAAGGTAGCCGCCGAACTGAGCCACGCCGTCGCCGTCGAGGCCGTTCAGGAACACGCGATCATCCCGGCACGAACACGTCGTCGAAGATGGTCAGGGACTCAACGTCGCCGATGTGAGCCCAGGGGCGTCGATGTGCTTGCGCTTGTGGTGCTGACCGGGCAGAGCCATCAGCTTCACGCCGGGCCAGTCGGCGGGCAGAGCGAAGGACAGAGCATAAGCGGCGTCGTCCTGGCTCATGAACTTGGTGGGGTTGACGATGATCTCGTCCACATAGGGGCGCAGGAGTTGCAGATCTTGGCGCCGCGGACAATGATGCCCTTGCAGGGCTTGCCGTCAATGCCGATGCCGTCCACGTTCATCTCGACGACGTGCACGAACTGATCGGGATCGGGCTGCATATGAGCGCGCTTGTACTTGGGGTTACAGGAACCCTTCACGTCGGTCTGGGCGCAGTTGCAAACCAGATCGTTCTCCTGACAGTACTCGATGTACTTGTTCAGGCGCTCAAAATACTCGGTGCCGCAGGCCTTGTCGCAGTCATAGGACGGAGAACATCGCGTTCAGAGCATCGGTGCCCATGCAGCGCTGCATGCAGCCGCCGACACGATGACAGATCAGACGGGTCATCAGCTGCTTCTTCAGCAGGTCATCCACGGAGTGGTGGATGTGGGTGGAGCGGTTGATATAGTGACCGGTGATGTGGCTCTTGACCACGCAGACGTCCTCATAACGGGGATCGTTGGCGGTCTCATAGCACTTGCCCATCACATAGGTGCCGCCGACGATCCAGTCAGCCAGATCGCGGCCCTCGCCCTCGACGCCGTTGGAGCGGTCGACCTTCTTACCGTGCAGATACACGTTGGGCTTCATATTCAGCAGACGCTCTTTATAGGCCTCATAGGTGCCAACACGCCAGCTAAATTCGTAAGTACGTTCGATAGCCATTGGTATTACCATCCTTTCCTTTGTTCCCAAAAAGTGCGTCATGGGGGCAAAGTTATCCTGTTTGTCTCCGTGACGCTTTACTAACTAAAATCAGTTTAACAGAGGGATGGTAAAAAATCAATTCAGATTTTCGCGGATTTCGTCTAATTTCGCGAAATTCCAGAAGAATTCACTATTCATTTCTCTCAGAGAGTGCTATAATTCAATTATCAGCTTATTTCATCGATTTTCATATTTTGAGTTGCAGAAAGTGGGAGAAATTTATGGAACTTCTGGATATTGTAGATGAGAACGGGATCCCCACCGGTGCCGTCATTGACCGGGAGACCGCCCATCGGGAGGCATTCGCCACCGCACCGCTCACCTCTGGCTGCTGCGCCGAAGAGGGGACAGGTGCAGGTGCTGCTGCAAAAGCGCAGCATGGAAAAGGACTCCTATCCCGGCTGCTATGACATCTCTTCCGCCGGGCATATCCCCGCCGGAGCGGACTTTATCCCCTCTGCCCTGGAGCTGCGGGAGGAGCTGGGGGCTTCAGGCCCGGCCGGAGGAGCTGATTCTCTGCGGCGTACGGCGGTTTGAGTATGAGTCCGCGTTTCACGGCAGCCCCTTCCACGACAATCAGGTCAGCCGGGTCTACGCCCTCTGGCGGGATGTGGAGCCGGAAGCGCTGACGCTCCAAAAAAAAAAAAAAAAAAAAGAGGAAGTGGAGCGCGTTGACTGATGGACTATGACCGGTGCGTACAGGGCGTGTCCGAGGGCAGCTTTCCAAACTGCATCCGCATGGATGAACTGGAAATGCTGAGACACGCATGGGCGGTCGATTCCGGCACAAACTGCACAAAATTTGTAAGGATTTGCACAAAGTTTTTAAGGCGTTCTTAATACTTTTCCATGCTTTTATATGGTATGATGAAGCTGTAAAATCGTAGAACCATTATTAAAATCAGAGGTGATAACTATGACTCGCAAGAAAAAGATCGTACTGGTCGTTGTGATCGTCATTGCTCTGGCTGTGGCCGGACTGCTCGTCTGGCTGTTTCACGGTCGCTCTTCCGGTACCACCGGCGGAGTATTCGTCCAGAGCGTCAATGACGTCAACGCCGCATCCACCGGCCTTGCCAACCGTTGCAGCGGCGTGGTGGAGACCCAGAAGACAGAAAAGGTGGCGTTCGACACCAGCAAAACCCTGAAGGAGCTGCTGGCAGGAGGGCCAGCAGGTGACGAAGGGCACCCCCCTCTTCACCTATGACACCCAGAGCATCGACCTGCAGATCCAGCAGGCAGAGCTGGAGATCGAGAAGATGAACACCACCATCTCCAACGATCAGAGCCAGATCACTCAGCTGGAAAAGATATGAAGGCAGCCTCCAGCGCGGATAAGCCCAGTTACTCCGCCCAGATTCAGGATCTTCAGGCCGAGATCGCCCAGACGGAGTACAATGTCAAATCCAAGCAGGCGGGAGATCGACAAGCTGAAGGCCTCCATCGACAGCGCCACCGTGACCCGCCGGCATGGACGGCACCGTGGAGTCCATCGCCGATCTGGATCTGCTGCTCTCCGGCGGCCTGACCAACTCCGACGGCTCTCAGAGCAACACCTATATTGAGATCCTCGCCAGCGGCGACCTGCGGGTCAAGGGCAAGATCAGCGAGCAGACCATTCAGGGCATCTATCAGGATATGCCCGTCATCGTCCGCTTCCGGGTGGATCCGACTCAGTACTGGAACGGCACCATCTCCACCATCGACACTCAGGCTTCTGCAGACAGCAACGTCTACTACGACTCCTCCGACAACCGTGCCTCCAAGTATGCCTTCTATGTGAATCTGGAGAGCATCGACGGCCTAATGCTGGAGCCAGCACGTCACCATCGAGCCGGACTACGGTCAGGCCACGGTGAAGGACGGCATCTGGCTGAACAGCGGCTGGATCGTTCAGGAGGATGACGGCAGTGCCTACGTCTGGGCCGCCAAGGAGGGCGGAGCCAAGCTGAGAAGCGCAGCGTGGAGCTGGGCGAGTATGACAGCGATCTGGACGAGTATCAGATCGTCTCCGGTCTGGCCAACAGCGACTATCTGGCCTGGCCGGACACCGACTGCGTCGTCGGCGCCGCTACCACTACCGAATACGTCTTTGACGACCTGAAATGGGCGGCATGGACGATGGCATGGGAATCGGCGACGGTACAGACATGGACGAAGACTTTGGCATGGATGGCGAGACCGGCATGGATGACGGAGCAGGCTCCGCCGACGCCGCGCCGATCGGCGGTGAAGACACCGCAGTCGGATAAGGAGGTGCCGCTATGATCCTGGACCTTCAGAACATCAATAAAAGCTACGGTGAGGGCAAGCTGGAGGTGCCGGTGCTCTTTGACATCGACCTTCAGGTGGAGGCCGGAGAATATGTGGCCATCATGGGCCCCTCCGGCTCTGGCAAATCCACGATGATGCACATCATCGGCTGCCTGGACGTGCCCACTTCCGGCACCTATATTCTGGACGGCGAGAACATCTCCGGCAAGACGGACGCCGAGCTGTCCGCCCTGCGCAACCGCACCATCGGCTTTGTATTTCAGAACTTCAATCTGCTCCCCGGAGTCGGCGCTGGATAACGTAGCCCTGCCCATGCTCTACGCCGGTGTGCACCGCCGGGAGCGTATGGAGCGCGCCCGCAAGGCGCTGGAACGGGTCGGGTTGGGCGACCGCCTCCACTTCAAGCCCACTCAGCTCTCCGGCGGTCAGAAGCAGCGGGTGGCCATCGCCCGGGCCATGGTTATGAAGCCCAGCCTGCTGTTGGCCGACGAGCCCACCGGCGCACTGGACACCGCCTCCGGCGAGCAGGTCATGGAGCTGTTCCGTCAACTCAACGAGGAGGGGCGTCACCATCGTCATGATCACCCACGAGCAGGAGATCGCCAACCATGCCCACCGGCAGCTGATGATCCGGACACGGCTCTCTGACCATAAAGGGAGGTGCCCCGGTATGAAGAAAGTACGCAAGATCGTGATCTCCGTGGTCTGCTGCGTCCTCGTCGCTGCCCTGATCGTGGGCGGCATCGTATTCTGGCGCAGCAAAAACGCCAAGTCCGTGGAAGTCTATCCCGTCAGTAATCTGACCAGCAGCTACTGGGGCGACAGCACCCAGCTCACCGGCAACGTCTCCACCGGCAAGATGCAGAACGTGCCGCTGAAGGACAGTCTGGTCGAATCCATTAACGTCAGCGAGGGTGACACCGTCCATGTGGGCGATGTGCTGATGGTGTATGACACCACCTCCTATCAGCTCACCCTCCAGTCCGACAGATCCCGCATTGCGGTGCTGGAAACCCAGATCGCCCAGACCAACCGGGACATCAGCAAATATCAGTCCCTGAAGCCCTCTGAGGATGCCCCCAGCCCACAGAAAAGGTCATCGACCACGGGGTTGGCTATTCGCAGCCGCATCGACATCAATGACTACGCCGGAGACGGTCAGACCTACCTCTGCACCGGTGAGACTGTTGTCACCGCCGCATTTCTGGAGCTGCTGGCCCAGAAGCAGGCCGGGAGCCGAGTTCCAGCTCTATGAGAACGATACGCTCTATGGCACTGGTATGTGGACGGCAGCATGCTCTCCTCCGCCGCTCCCCGGCGCGGGCAATACCCCGGTGAGGATTCCGCCGCCCCCGCGGCCCTCTCTTTCTCCGACTGGACGCTGGGCGCCGGTCTGAGCTTTACCGGCGACGGCGTGAGCTTTGACTTTTCCATTCCCCATCCCTCCTATGGCCAGTTCACCTCCTGCGCTCCCGTACCGTATGAACGCTATGAGACTGTGTATGAGGACGGCTACACGCCGGACGGCTCCGAGAAATTATATGTACTCCAAGAAGGATCTGGCTGACATGGTCAAGCAGGCCCAGCAGCAACTGGCCGGTTATCAGCTCGATCTGGAATCCGCCCAATCACCTACCAGCAGGATCAGCTGGTCAGTGAGCACGGCAGGTGCTGGCCGCCATTGACGGCGTCGTCACCGAAGTGAAGGATGCCTCCTCGCTGGCCGCCGGGAGACACCCTTCTCACGGTCAAAGGCAGTGAAAACTTCACCGTCACTGCCTATGTGGGTGAGCTGAGCCTGGACACCGTGGCCGTGGGCGACACTCTCAATGTGAACACCTACGAGTCCGGCACCTCCACCGCCACTGTTGCCGAGATCGGCACATCTCCGGTGGACGGCAGCTTTTGGCTGGGGCAATGACAACCCCAACAACTCCTACTACCCGGTCTATGCCACAGTGGACGATCCCGACGTGCAGATGACCGTGGGTGAATACTGCAATATCACCCTGATGGACGACGGCTCTTCCGACGGCGGCAGCTATCTGGAGCTGATGTATGTCCGCAAAGATGAGCAGGGCAGCTATGTGATGAAGGCCAACGACCAGAACAAGCTGGAAAAGCGGTATATCGCCACCGGCAAGACGGTCTGGGGCTCCATGGTGGAGATCCGGGGCGGCCTGACGATGGATGACCGCATCGCTTTCCCTACGGCAAGACCGTCAAGGAAGGGGCACCGGTCATCGACGCCGACTATCCGAGTATGTATTAAGGAGGGCGAAGCAGTATGTTAGAAAATATCCGCCTTTCCCTGAAAGGCATCTGGTCGCAAAAATGCGTTCCTTTTGACGATGCTGGGCATCATCATCGGCATCGCCGCCATCATCGCCATTGTGTCCACCATCAAGGGCACCAATGAGCAGATCAAGAACAATCTGATCGGTTCCGGCACCAATACGGTGACGGTCCAGCTCTATCAGAACAACTACCCCGCCGATTTCAGCTACTCCACGCCCCGGAGTGGCGTGCCCACCTTCGACGACTCCGTCACGGAGAAGGTGCTTGCGCTGAACGGCGTGGAGCAGGCCAGCTTCTTCCACAGCCGCGACTACTGCGACAGCCTGTTCTACCTGAACAACAGCCTGAGCAGCTCCGTCTACGGTGTGGACGGCGAATATATCGCCACCGCAGGACTGCAGGTCACCAAGGGCCGAGGATTTTCCACCGCCGACCTGACCCAGAGCAAAAATGTCTGCCTGATCGACGAGGCCACTGCCGATGCCTTCGGCGGTGCCAACCCCATCGGCGCCATTCTGGACGTGATGGGCCAGCCCTTCACTGTGATCGGCGTAGTCAGTCAGAAGAGTCAGTTCGAGCCGGTCATCAACTCCATGCAGGACTACTACACCTACAATCAGAGCTCCAACGGCAAGGTGTATCTGCCCGACCAGATGTGGCCGGTGGTGTTCCAGCATGACGAACCCCAGTCCGTGCTCATCCGTGCCGCCAGCACCGACGACATGACCCGTGCGGGCAAACAGACCGCCGACCTGCTCAATGGCTATCTTACCAACGTCACCGTGGATGGTGAGGAAGTGCAGTATCAGAGCAAGGATCTGGCCGACGAAGCCAGCCAGCTCAGCAGCTCAGCTCCTCCACCAACACCATGCTCATCGGCATTGCCTCCATCTCCCCCTGCTGGTGGGCGGCATCGGCGTCATGAACATCATGCTGGTGTCCGTCACTGAGCGCACCCGGGATCGGCCTGAAAAAAGCACTCGGCGCCCGGCGGCACCCATTCTCGGCCAGTTCTGACCGAGGCCGCCATGCTGAGCAGCATCGGCGGACTGCTGGGCATCATTGCCGGCATCATCCTCGCCCGGGTCATCTCCATGATCGCCGCAGTGCCCGTGGCCATCAGCACGCCGGCCATTCTGGTGGCAGTGGTATTCTCCATGGTGGTGGGCATCATCTTCGGTCTCGTCCCCTCGGTCAAGGCCGCAAATCTGAACCCCATCGACGCCCTGCGGTATGAATGATTTTTCAATTTTTCACCGGGCAAAACGGCGGAAACCATTGAAGCTTCTAACAAAAACCACTTTTCGTTAAGTCAATTTTAGCCAAAGAGGAGGCCGCAGGAAGCGGCCTCCTCTATCCATTCAACAAAATGCACAGAATCCCCCTATCAGAGCCTTCCAACTGGTGAATTTTCACGAAGGCTGGGGTTAGAATGACCATGTAATCAGTGAGATCCTTCAATAATCAGGAGGTTTTCCTATGGCTGAAGAAAAGAAAATCCGCCGCATCGGCATTCTGACCAGCGGCGGCGTGCCCCGCATGAATGCGGTCATCCGCGCCGTTACCCACATGAGCATCAATGACATTGAAGTCTTGGCATTCTCCACGGTTACGCCGGACTGATCAGCAACGATTTCCGCGTGCTGACCGCCCGGGATGGACGGTCTGCTCATGAAGGGCGGCACCATGCTTTATACCGCCCGCTGCCAGGAGATGTTTGACCCGGGTACCGCCAGCGTGCGGCGGACAACTGCCGTTTTCTGGGCATTGACGGCCTGATCTGCTGCGGCGGCGACGGCACGTTCCGCGGCACAGGGCTGTCCCGGCTGGGTGTGCCCTGTGTCTGCGTCACCGGCACCATTGATAACGATATTTCCTGCACCGACTACACCATCGGCTTTGACACCGCCTGCAACACGGCCATCAACGCCATTGATAAACTGCGCGACACCATGCGGTCCCACGCCCGCTGCTCCGTGGTAGAGGTCATGGGCCCGCCACCACGGTCATCTGGCCCTTGCCGTCGGCGCCAGCGTCGGCGCAGCAGCCATTCTGGTGCCGAACGTCCCTCCGACTTTGAGACCGTCATTGAAAAGGTGCGCCGGGGCGCATCAACGGCCCCAACCACCACATCATCATCGTGGCGGAGGGCTATCCCATGTCCCTGCCAGCAGGTGGCCGACAAGATCGTGGAGAAACCGGTGTGGACACCCGCATCACCATTCTGGGCCACGTTCAGCGCGGCGGTTCTCCTCCTCTCAGGATCGCGTCATGGCCACAAAGATGGGCTGTGCCGCCGTCACTGCGCTGATGGAAGGCAAGACCCAGCGCATTATCGTGATGAAGGACAACAAAATCGTTGATATCGACATCGAAGAAGGACTACAATGCGAAAAGAGCCTGGATTTTGATCTGCTCGACAAGTGCCGCATGATGTCCATCTGACGCATCCGTACTGTATCACTGTATCACTGTATCACAAAAGGAAGATGAAAGGAGCCAGCATTATGGCAAAGAAAACCAGCGAAGATTCGCTGAGGGCATGAAGAAGGCCACGGAAAAAGGCCACCGATATGATCGGCGACGCCGCCGCCGTCGTGGCAGATGCCCGCAAAGCCCGTCGTAAGCAAGGCCAAGAAGGCCGCCGCCCCCACGGTCAAGAAAAGCCGTCAAAGCCGGTTCTGACGCCGCTCAGGCCGTTGTGGAGACCACCAAGAAGGTCACTCCCCAAGAAACCGGGTACTATGTTCAGTTTGCCGGTAAGGATCGACATGGAGGATCTGGCCAATCAGGCCAAGGCTTCCTTCAAGGAAGAGCACAAGCGCACCGCCGTCATGTCCTGCCGCGTCTATCTGAAGCCGGAAGACAGCGCCGCTTACTATGTCATCAACGACACCTGTTTCGGCCGCATCGACCTGTAAAATTCTCGAACCGGGCGGGCACCTGCTGTGCAGGTGCCCGCCCGGTTCTGCGATTCTGGGATGCGCCGCTCAGGTACCTCGATTTGCTGTGCGAATTGTCGGCACCTGAGCGGCGAGAAAAGAGACGGAAGTGAATTCGTCTCTTTTCTTAATAATAATCTGTTCCACCCACTGCGGTGGGTAAAATTCTGTGAAACCAGCTCTTTTGTCCTTCGGGCAAACTTCGCACGGGAGTTCAGCTTAATCCAGCTTGAGGTCGCCTTCCACAGTCCAGCCAAGCTTGCGCTCGATCTGACCGAAGAGATAGGTCAGCACCGCGGGCAGAACGAAGCAGATCAGCACCAGACCGATCAGTCAAAGGCAGTGATGGCACTCTTGGCTCCGGAGGCAACGTCATTCACCCAGCCGGTGTAGACGCCGATCTGACCCACCAGGCCACAGGTGCCCATACCGGAGGACACCGGCGCGCCGTTCATCTGGAGCTTGAAGATGCAGGTGGCGATGGGGCCGGTGATGGCGCTGGTCAGGTCGGCGCGATCCAGATGCGGGGATTTCGGACAATGTTGCCCATTTGGAGCATGGAAGTACCGATGCCCTGGCTCACAAAACCGCCCCAGCGGTTCTCAGCGAAGGACATCACTGCGAAGCCCACCATCTGCGCGCAGCAGCCCGCCACGGCAGCGCCACGTAAGAAGACCAGTCAGACCTAGCGCAGCGCAGATGGCCGCAGAGGAAATAGGCAAAGTCAGTGCCACACCCACGACAACGGACACCAGAATGCCCATCAGCAGGGGCTGAAGTTCAGTGGCCCACATAATGATCTTGCCCACTGCGCTGGCGGCCGCGCCGATGGGCGGCGCGATCAGGAGTGGAGAGCGCCACGCCGACAAAAATGGTGACGGCAGGGGTGACCAGAATATCCACCTTGGTCTCCTTGCTGACCGCCTTGCCGAACTCTGCCGCGATGATGGCGATGACCAGCACCGCCAAAGGTCCGCCGGCGCCGCCCAGCGCGTTTGCCGAAAAGCCGACAGTGATCAGCGAAAACAGCACCAGCGGCGGGCATTTCAGTGCATAGCCGATGGCGACTGCTGCCATAGCCGGGCCGGACATGGCAGTCGCGTAACCGCCGATGGTAGTCAGATACTCGATGCCAAACTGCTGGCCGATCGTATTGATGATGGTACCGATCAGAAGCGAGCAGAACAGGCCCTGTGCCATAGCGCCCAGGGCATCGATACCGTAGCGCCGTGCGGAGATTTCAATATCCTTGCGTTTCAGAAACGCCTTAAATTTTCCCATGTTGGTTCCTCCCATTTCTCTTCTTAAAAACTTGATATGTGTCTTGACAGGTATTGTCACTATTCTATCAGGATATAGAGAGAAGTCAACCCGGCATTCGGCACAAATTTCCGTGCTGCCCAATCGCGCTCGCATGGCAGGATCACAAATCCGGATCTCGACGCTGATGATTTGCGTCGTGTTGCAGTCATTCAGCAGTTCTCGCCCACAGATATATTGATTTCTCCGGGCGGCATTGCTATACTTTTTCGGAGTGGGAGCACTATGGAGCTTTGCGTGCCGGATTACCAGAAAAGAACCTCAGCCATGCGGCGGAGCAGCTTCACGCGCTCCCGCCAGATCGCAGAGCCGGAAAGAGTTCCGGTCATCAAACAGTTCAAGCGCAGCAACCACTTCACGCCGCAAAATCAGGGACAGTTGAAAGGAGGCGGTGTACTTGCTGGACAGAGATCTGATCCTCCGGCTGGAGCAGCAGCTCCGCCTTATGCCGGAGCTGACATTGAAACTCACCGAACCGCAGCTGGATAAAACACTGGTGGACTGCCGTCTCAATTATCCCCAGTTGGAGGTGCCTGTCCACACGGGCAGCTATGTGGAGATCATGGCGGTCTTCCGTGGTCAGGTGGTGCAGGTTGTGGAGGACACCTCCATCACGCTGAACGCGGGCAGCATCCTGCTGACCAGTCCGCTGACCCGTCACGGCGTGCTCCCTCCACTCCGGACGCACTGGCCATCAACCTGGCTGTCAGCCCCTATTTCTTTGACATGACCGGCGATATTTTTTTCGCGGCACCTCAGAGCTCTCCCTGTTTCTCGCCGATATTCCCCGCAAAAACTCCAACGGCGGGCAATACCTGCTCTTTTTCGATTGAAGATCATCTTCCCATACAAAAAGCTCTTTGACGTACTGCTGCGGGGTCTATTTTCTCCGCCCAGAGGAGCACGACTGCGGCTGGACGGATGCCGATCGTGACCGGATCGCCAGCAGTTGTCTGAGTTCCATCCTGTTTACCTCTACAAAGAGGTGGAACCCACCCTGAGCCGCCTGCCTCTGGAGGAGCCGCGGACGCTGGGGCCGACCGTGCAGAAGGCCCATTGAGGGCAATTACCGCACCGCCACCCTCCGGGAGCTGGCCAGACTGACCAGCTGCTCTGAGTCCCACGCTGAGCCGCACCATCCTGCCCTGACCGGCCAGAGCTTCAGCGCCCTGCTCCAGCGCAAGCGCTGACAAGGCCGCCGAGCTGCTGGAGACCACCATGCTGCCGGTGTCTGACATCGCCGCAGCGGTAGGCTACAGTGCCAGAGCTTCTTCTACCGGCGCTTTCAATCCATCTACGGCTGCTCCCCCTGCCAGCTATCGACGCAGCCACAACAAAAAAAGAAGATCTGAAGCTGCATATCAGAGCACTGTTCTGATATGCAGCTTTTGAATGTTATTGATCTCCGCTTGCAAAAATCGAACAGTTTTCATACAGGAATGGCACCTGTTTTCCGCTGATCGGCCATTATATAATGAAAGCAGACTGTTATGCCGACCGATTGGCCGGCCTGTAATTTGAAAGGAGAAAATGAAGATGCTAAGTCGCCTCCTCATCTGCTGAAGCCGATCAAGGTCGGCAAGTTCATCCTGAAAAACCGGATGCAGTCCTCCAACTCCATGCCCCACTTCTCAGGGCCCTGAGCGCTATCCCTGACCCTATTATGGGCCACTATCTGGCCCGCTCCAAGAACGGCGCGGCCTTTGTCACCTTCTGTTCCATGGAGGATGATCCCGATTCCCCACCTTCCCCGACTGGCTGGATATGTCTCACTTCCCCCAGTTTGATATGTTTGACGCCCAGTGTCAGAACTACATTGTGGAGATGATCGAAGCCATGCACGGCCAGAACACCCTGGTCAGCGGCAGTCTGTTTTCCGCCACAAAGAAGTTCCGTTATCAGAACGAGGGACGGCAGTTATTCCATCATTGACGCCAACCCGAAGGATCTTCACGGCATCGGTGCCACCTCCATGATGTTCCAGACCATCGGCGATGACATCCCCGCCGAAGATCTGGTCAAAATTGCCAAGAGCTACGGCCAAAAGGCCGCCTTCTACAAGCGCCTCGGCTTTGACGCGGTGACCATCCATATGTCCTACCGCGCTCAGGTGCCCGGCCAGCTGCTCCCCCCTGTCCAACCACCGCACCGATGAGTTCGGCGGTAGCTTTGAAAACCGCTGCCGCTTCCCGCTGATGATGCTGGAAGAGGTCAAGAAGGCCGTCGGCAATGATATGCTGGTGGAGATCCAGTTCTCCGCCGTGGAGCCCGAGGGCGGCTATGGCATGGAGGAGGGCTGGCCTTTCTGAAGAAGGCCGAGCCCTATGTGGACATCGTGCAGGTGCGTTCCGCCGAGGGTGACCCCAACCACCCCATTCCCTTCGAGCTGCGCCACTCCCTTCCTGGAACTGGCTGCCGAGATCAAGAAGGCCGGTCTGGACTTCCTCGTCAGCAACGTGGGCGGTTTCTTCGATCCCGCTGAGGCCGATCAGGCCATCGCCGAGGGCAAACTGGATCTGGTCGCCATGGCCCGGGCCTGGATCTCAACCCCAATTACGGCGAGCTGGTGCAGGAGGGCCGTGCGGGAGGATATCATCCCCCTGCCTGCGGTGCAACAAGTGCCATGGCCGGGGCAAGCATGACATTATGACCACGGTCTGCTCCGTCAACCCGAAGTTCGGCTTTGAAGCCGTTGACCGCCATCTCTACTCCGCCCCCGAAGGCGTGAAGGACATCGCCGTCATCGGCGGCGGCCCCGGCGGTATGCGTGCAGCCATGTACCTCTGCGACCGCGGACACAAGGTCACTCTGTTTGAGGCCAGCGACAAGCTGGGCGGCGCCATCAAGCACGCCGACTACATCCCCTTCAAGTGGACACTGAAGGACTATAAGGACTATCTGATCGCCCAAGTCGCCAAGCATGGACATCCGGGTGGTCATGAATACCCGTGTCACACCGGACATGATTGAGGATCAGTACGATGTGGTCATTGCCGCTGTGGGCGCAGAGCCCGTAGTGCCCAAGATCCCCGGTGCGGACGGTGCCAACGTCATCATCGCCACCGATGCCATTATGAACTCTGAAAAAATCGGCCCGCAATGTGGTCATCATCGGCGGCGGCGAAGTCGGCGTAGAGACCGGTATGTTCCTCGCCCAGCAGGGGCGCGAGGTCACTGTGGTGGAGATGCGGGACGAGCTGGCTGCTGACACTACATTCATGCACTATCGCTCCATGTTCCAGGCCGCTTGGGAGGGCCATCCCCAGCTTCCACTATGTGTTGAACGCCACCGCCAAAGGGGATCACTGCCGATCACGTCACCTACACCGATGCTGATGGTGAGCATGAGCTGGCCGCCGACTCCCGTGGTGCTGAGCGTGGGAATGCGCGCCAAGAGCGATGAGGCACTGGGCTTCTTCGGCGTTGGCAAGCAGTTCTACATGGTGGGCGACTGCAAAAAGCCGGGCACCATCCAGACCACCAACCGCAACGTGTACGCGACCTGCATGGCGATCTGATCCGCGTTAACCAGCATATTCTGAACTTAACAGCATAAAATCACCCCCTATGCAGGAGAGTTTCCGCATAGGGGTGATTGTCTGTTTATATGTAGTTGCAGTTTTGGGTTTGCTTTTTTCCCGCCCCGCCGGTCGTTATGTGCGCATTGGGTCAGTTCCCCGGCTCACTGTCTCTTTATAGGCAGCAAAAAGCGGTCTGAGAGTTTTCTCAGACCGCTTCATTGTGTTGGCATTACCTATCTTCCCGGGCCGTCGCCAGCCAAGTATTGTCGGCGCAGGTGAGCTTAACTACCGTGTTCGGAATGGGAACAGGTGGACCCTCACCGCAATCAACACCAACTATTTCTATCTCAACAGATTTCTCTGTCAAAATACCTTCGTATTATAGCACCCTTGTTACCTCTTGTCAAGAAACATTTGGTGACCCGTA
>VOFG01000155.1_pt1 | contig 26172 bp, 38 predicted proteins | sample 5384171 | NCBI WGS metagenome assembly VOFG01 (sample SAMN12384726, study PRJNA508395) | human gut metagenome | isolation source: healthy gut F | host: Homo sapiens | reverse complement strand
GATTGGTTACATTAGAAGATTATCCAGTAGTAGATTATATTTTGGGACTGGAAAAGAAGATCCTGCAAGTAAAGCATATTACAAGACATTCTCTTCGGCTATGCAACGGATTATGACCAGTTATTGCCAAGCGGGAGGTAACCTGTTTCACAAGGAAACCGGGAGTTTACGGAGAAAATACTGAAATATGGTTATCAAAGTAGCCTGACGGATAAGAGTTCGAATCAGATTAAAGGATTGGGGCGCACAATCACGATCCCGCGTCTGCCTAATGAGAACAGTTATGCGGTTCCTGCAGCAGATTGCATCGTTCCCGTAGATACTGCCTTCCCCGTATTTACGTATGTACCCGGCAATCAGAGTGCAGGTATCGCCTACAAAGGAATCTACCGTACTTTTGTATTGGGCTTTCCTTTTGAAAGTATCCAGTCCGAAGCAGACCGGGCAACCATTATGGCAGGCATCTTGGGATTCTTTACTCAAAAATAAAAAATATCCTTTTTTTTAATCCGTTTCTCATTTTAAATTCTATCTTTGCTACTATAATAACCTTTAAAACTAAAAAACAATGTATACTATACAAGCAAATCCCAGCGGTACACGCAGCATAGAAGTATCTAATGAAAACTTGAGAACGATTGAAAAATATGCTCTGTTCCGTCATCTTATCGACAGTACCGGTATTGTAGATGAAGCAGTTCTGGATAAGTTGAAACTTAATATCCGCTCCCTTATCGCCAGTCAGGAAGAAGACAGTAAAGACTTGCTGGACCTTTGTATCGACGTGATTTATCACAATAATATGAAGGCATTCGGCTTGCAACAGCTCATCAAGCTTTATCTTACCTGGCTCTCCAGTCCGGAAGCGGAAGAAGAGGAGGAATAATGATTACGGTAGATACCTGCGGAATAACAGCATACAGTCCGCTGATTCCTGCAATAAGAGCAATGTGCACTGCCTCTCCGGGAGAAACGATAGAGATTATCATGAACCATGCTGACGCGTTTCAGGATCTAAAGGAATATCTGTCCGAGCAAGGTATCGGCTTCCGTGAAATCTATGACGGAGAACAAATGACATTACAGTTCACAATCAACGGGAAGTTTTAAGAAAACACTCCAATGATTGGAAGAAAACATCCTGATGATTGAAGTTAAACATCTCAATGAATAAAAAAATCATTGGGATGTTTTTTATTATCCGTATCTTTGCAGCATGAAAGAATATCGATTGACTGACTGGTTACCTACTACCAAAAAAGAAGTAGAACTTCGCGGATGGAATGAATTGGATGTCGTTCTATTCAGTGCTGACGCTTACGTGGATCACCCTTCTTTTGGTGCTGCCGTTATCGGACGCATTCTCGAAGCGGAAGGTTTGAAAATAGCCATTGTACCCCAACCTAACTGGCGTGACGACCTGCGCGACTTCAAGAAGTTGGGACGTCCACGGCTATTCTTCGGTATCTCCGGCGGATGCATGGACTCGATGGTAAATAAATATACCGCCAACAAACGATTGCGCAGTGAAGATGCATATACCCCGGACGGTCGTCCGGATATGCGTCCGGAATATCCTTCTACGGTTTATAGTCAGATTCTAAAGAAACTTTATCCGGATGTTCCGGTAGTTATCGGAGGAATCGAAGCTAGCTTAAGGCGATTGAGTCATTACGATTATTGGCAGGACAAAGTGCAAAAGAGCATTTTGTGCGACAGCGGTGCCGACCTGCTCATTTACGGAATGGGAGAAAAGCCACTTCCAGACCTGGTGAAGAATATGAAAAGTCTGCTTACTGCTGAAGAGCCAGTACTGACAAGCAGTAAATTCAGAACAATCATCGGATCAGTTCCTCAAACAGCCTATCTTTGTCGTGCAACAGAATGGACATCTGCCGAAGATGACCTTCAACTTTATTCACACGAAGAATGTTTGGCAGATAAAAAGAAACAGGCTAGTAATTTCCGGCATATCGAAGAAGAATCTAACAAATATTCGGCTTCCCGAATCACGCAAGCAGTAGGGAAAAGATAGTAGTAGTCAATCCTCCATATCCTCCGATGAGCCAGGAAGATCTCGATCGTTCGTTTGATTTACCATATACCCGGCTGCCTCATCCTAAATATAAAGGGAAACGGATTCCGGCATACGATATGATTAAATTTTCCATCAACACTCACCGGGGATGTTTCGGCGGTTGTGCCTTCTGCACCATTTCTGCTCATCAGGGAAAGTTTATTGTCAGCCGAAGCAAAGAGTCTATACTGAAAGAGGTGAAAGAAGTTATTCAGTTACCCGATTTCAAGGGATATTTAAGTGATTTGGGAGGTCCTTCCGCTAATATGTATCAGATGAAAGGGAAAGACGAAGCTATTTGCAAGAAGTGCAAACGACCGTCATGTATCCATCCGAAAGTTTGTCCGAATTTGAATACCGATCACCGCCCTTTACTGGATATTTACCATGCCGTGGATACCTTGCCCGGAATCAAAAAATCGTTTATCGGTAGCGGAGTACGCTATGACCTGTTACTTCATCAAAGTAAAGATGAAGCGATCAACCGCAGCACTGCCGAGTATACCCGTGAATTGATTGTCAATCACGTAAGTGGTCGGCTAAAGGTAGCTCCGGAACATACCAGTGACCGGGTATTATCTGTGATGCGCAAACCTTCTTTCGAGCAATTTGAAACATTCAAGAGGATATTCGACCGTATCAACCGGGAAGAGAATCTACGTCAACAACTGATTCCGTATTTCATTTCCTCGCATCCCGGATGCAATGAAGAAGATATGGCGGAGCTTGCCGTTATCACTAAACGCCTGGACTTCCACTTGGAACAGGTACAGGACTTCACTCCCTACTCCTATGACAGTAGCCACCGAAGCCTGGTATAGCGGATTCCATCCATACACGCTAGAACCGATATTCAGTGCCAAAACCCAACGGGAGAAACTTGCACAACGCCAATTCTTTTTCTGGTACAAACCGGAAGAACGAAAAAACATCATCAATGAGTTGAGACGTATCGGACGTTCAGATTTGATAGACAAGTTATACGGAAAAAGAAAGGACATGGAAAGAGGGAAAGGAAAAAGATAGAATGAAATAAATTATAAATCAAGCATAAGGCATGATTATGAATCAATTATAACTGTATATTTCATCATATAAATCACAACGGCAATTTCATCTTTCTATCACCAAAGGCCTGACTTTGATAGTAAGGACTATCCGGATTGGAAACAAAAAACAACGTCATACGGCCGCCTTTCAGAAACACCTTCTCTGTTCCCAAACGCGCTGCAAGACGACGCAAGGGAACAATACGGAGCAACTCTTCCGTTTCGGGAGGAATAGGCCCGAAGCGGTCTTCAAGACGAGCACGAAAGGCATCCACATCTTTGTCCAGTGTCAGGCTGTCCAGCTCGCGATAGAGCAACATACGCTCACTGCTTCCGGTGACGTAGGTGGCAGGCAGCAACAGTTCAAGATCACTTTCTACTTGGCACTCGTCTACGAACTGTTCTCCGCTAATAGTTCCATCACCTTTCAGTTCTTCGGCATAAAGGTCTGCAAACTCATCGGTTTTGAGTTCATGCACAGCCTCAGATAATATTTTCTGATAAGTTTCGTAACCAAGGTCGGCAATGAAACCGCTTTGTTCCGCACCCAGCATATTGCCGGCACCGCGAATGTCAAGATCCTGCATGGCAATATGAATACCACTGCCCAGATCGGAGAAGTTCTCAATGGCTTGCAGACGACGTTTGGCTTCCGGTGTAAGTGAGGACAAAGGAGGAGCCAGCAAATAACAAAAAGCTTTCTTGTTGCTACGCCCCACACGACCGCGCATCTGATGCAAGTCGCTCAACCCGAAGTTTTGCGCCTGATTGATGATAATGGTATTGGCATTCGGAATGTCAATGCCACTCTCAATAATAGTTGTGGCAAGCAGTACGTCATAGTCATAGTTGACGAAATCAAGAATGATTTTTTCCAGTTCGGCCGGTTCCATTTGCCCATGCCCGATGCAGATACGGCAATCGGGGATATTACGCTCTATCATCGCTTTTAGTTCCACAAGGTTGGAGATGCGGTTGTTCACAAAAAACACCTGTCCGTTCCGGCTCATTTCAAAGTTGATGGCATCGGTGATAACTCGTCATTAAAAGTATGCACTTCCGTTTGAATGGGGTAACGGTTAGGCGGTGGTGTCTGTATCACACTCAGGTCTCGCGCTCCCATTAGTGAGAACTGCAACGTCCGGGGAATGGGCGTGGCCGTCATAGTCAAGGTATCGACGTTTACTTTCAATTGGCGTAGCTTCTCCTTGACGGAAACGCCGAATTTCTGCTCTTCATCAATAATCAGCAAACCGAGGTCCTTGAACTTTACGTCTTTGCCCAGGATGCGATGAGTGCCTATCAGTATACCGACATCACCTTCCTTCAGTTCTTTCAGCACCGCTTTGGCTTGTGCCGCCGTACGGGCGCGGCTTAGATATTCCACCCGGCATGGCAGTCCTTTCAGACGTTCGCGGAATGTTTGAAAATGCTGGTAAGCAAGCACCGTTGTCGGAACCAGAACGGCCACTTGTTTATTATCGGCAACAGCTTTGAAAGCGGCACGAATTGCAACTTCTGTTTTTCCAAATCCTACATCTCCACAGACCAGACGGTCCATCGGGCGGTCACTTTCCATATCCGCTTTGACATCAATCGTCGCCTTACTCTGATCCGGGGTATCTTCATAAATAAAGGATGCTTCCAACTCACGCTGCAAGAAACTATCGGGACTGTAAGAGAAAGCCTTTCTCCTGACGACGTTGCGAATACAACTTAATCAAATCGCGGGCAATGTCCTTGATTTTACTTTCGTACGCTCTTTCAGTTTCTCCCATGCCCCTGTACCTAATTTGTTAAGCCGGGGAGCCTCTCCCTCCTTTACCCTTATATTTAGAGACTTTATGCAGGGAATGAATCGAAACGAACACCACATCCTCATTCTGAAAAACCAGTTTCAGAACCTCCTGCGTAGTATCTCCATTCGGAATACGCACCAAACCGGAAAAACGTCCGATACCATGATCCGTATGCACCACATAGTCTCCCGGAGTGAACTGATTCAGTTCTTTCAAGGACAGTGCCACTTTTCCCGAACGGGCTTTATCACTTTTCAGGTTATATTTATGGAAACGGTCAAACAACTGATGATCGGTGAAGATACAGAGCCGTAGTGTGTTATCTACAAATCCTTCGTGTATGGTACGCTCTACGGGAGTAAAATTAATCTGATCGCCCCGATCTTCAAAAATAGCCTTGATACGATCTGTCTGCTTCATGCTGTCACTACAGATATAAAGCGAATAGCCTTTTTCCAGATAATCCTTAAAAGAAGAAGCTACCAGATCGAAATTCTTATGAAAGATAGGCTGGGCAGATGTATTGAAAGTAACACTGGCATTCGGCGTTCCAGTTGGTTTGTTACCAAATTCCAATCGGCGGAAATCAAGTGCCCGTACAGTGAATTCACTGCCGTCTATCAGTTTTCCTTCTAACGTAATACCTCCATTCTCTGCGACTTCCTGTACGGCTATCGCCTGCGGAGTCAACGCCTCATCATGCACCACCTGGATTCGTTCACGCAACCAAAGAAAGTCACGCATTGCCAGAGTAGTATCTTTCGGTATGAAATCCAGAAAGGAAGTTGTCACGTCTCCCGTCACTGCTAAATCGGGAACAATGGACACTCCTCTTTTCTTCTCGCGGGATAATTGGGACTCTACTTCAAAGGTACGGATACTTTCTACTTCATCACCAAAGAAGTCAATGCGGTAAGGATATTCCGAAGCAAAAGAAAAGACGTCGATGATGCTACCACGAACGGCATATTGCCCCGGCTCATATACATAATCCACGTATTCGAAGCCATAACTATGCAACACATCAGTGATAAACGTGGTATCCACTTTCTCCCCTACATTCAGTTTCAGGGTTTTATCGCTCAATTCCTTTTGCGACACTACTTTCTCTGCCAATGCATCCGGGTACGTAACGATACATAGTCCCTCCTCCCCTTTTTGCAAGCGGCTAAGTACTTCCGTGCGCAGAATCTCATTGGCTGCGTCTTTTTGCCCATATTTAATAGAGCGACGGAATGAAGATGGAAAGAATAACACCTTTTCCGTACCCAATATCTGCGTCAAGTCATGATAAAAATATCCGGCTTCTTCAAGATCACCTAAAATAAAGACAAACGGGCAACCACCCTCTTGCACCAGTACAGAAGAAAAAAGAGAAGCAGCAGATGCACACAGTCCTCCGCAAAAAACAGTCTGAACGGAAGTGTCCTTCAACAAGCGCTTCATTACTGCCATATTGGGATGGGCAGCATATTGTTGTTGCAACTCAGTTATTGTCATACCTATAAAATTTCCCCGCAAAATTACAAAAAAGATTGGGAGTATACACCCAAAGAACAGAAGTATTATAATAAGGTATCTGCCGGACATTACTTAGATGTGGGGCGAGTACTGTTAAGCCGTGGGCTAAACGTCCGTGAGCCGTGGGATGAGCACTGCTAAGACGTGGGCTTACCCCAAGCGAGGTGCGGGCTTAGTTCCGACAACATGCCGTCTTATTCCGCATGGGGCATGAAACACGTTAAATTTTCCTTAGTTCAGCTATAACTAAAGGAAAAAGAACTACTTTTGTTTCTAAATTTTATAGTATTTATATGCAAATATCGGATAGCATTGTAATTATCCCTACCTATAATGAACGGGAGAACATAGAAAATATCATCCGTGCCGTTTTCGGCCTTCCCAAGTATTCCATATTCTGGTAATAGAAGACGGCTCTCCGGACGGAACGGCAGCCATCGTAAGAACACTGCAACAAGAATTTCCCGAACAGCTTTTTATGATAGAGCGTAAAGGAAAACTGGGACTGGGTACTGCCTACATTACTGGATTTAAATGGGCACTGGAACATTCGTACGAATATATTTTTGAAATGGATGCTGATTTCAGTCATAATCCGAATGACTTGCCCCGTCTGTATCAGGCGTGTGCGGAAGCAGGAGGAGATGTATCCATCGGCTCCCGTACATCAGCGGAGTGAATGTAGTGAACTGGCCGATGGGACGAGTATTGATGTCATACTTTGCTTCCAAATATGTGCGGTTCATCACAGGAATACCCGTACAAGACACAACTGCCGGATTTGTCTGTTACCGCCGTCAGGTACTCGAAATGATCGATTTGGAACACATCCGTTTTAAGGGATATGCTTTCCAGATCGAAATGAAATTCACCGCTTATAAGTGTGGTTTTAAGATCATCGAAGTTCCCGTGATTTTCATCAATCGCGAGTTGGGTACTTCGAAAATGAACAGCAGTATCTTCGGAGAAGCCGTATTCGGAGTGATTAAATTAAAAGTAAATAGTTGGTTCCACAAATTCCCCCAAAAGTCATGAAACGTACACTGATTCAAAATGCCGTTATAGTTAACGAAGGAAGAAAAGTTCTGGGTTCAGTAGTAATCGAGAATGAAAAGATAGCCGAAATATTGGTTGGCGGAGAAAACGCAACTGCCCCCTGTGACGAAGTCATAGACGCAAGCGGGTGTTATCTCCTACCGGGTGCCATCGACGAACACGTTCATTTTCGTGACCCGGGCCTGACTCATAAAGCGGATATAACTACCGAAAGCCGTGCTGCGGCCGCCGGAGGCGTTACCTCTATCATGGATATGCCGAATACGAATCCGCAGACGACGACACTAGAGGCTTTGGAAGAGAAATTCACCCTACTAGGTGAGAAATCAGCAGTCAACTATTCCTGCTATTTCGAGCAACGAATAATAACTATACCCAGTTTGCCGAACTGGACAAACACCGTGTTTGTGGCGTAAAACTATTTATGGGATCAAGCACAGGCAATATGCTGGTAGACCGCATGGCGAGCTTGCGCAATATATTCGGCGGAACCGATCTGCTCATCGCCGCCCATTGCGAAGACCAGGGAATTATCAAAGAAAATACAGACAAATATAAAAAAGCATACGGGGACGATGTGCCTTTGACCCTTCATCCGGTTATCCGTTCGGAAGAGGCTTGCTATCGTTCGTCCGAGCTGGCTGTGCAACTGGCACGGGAAACAAATGCCCGCCTGCACATCATGCATATTTCCACCGCTAAAGAGTTGAGTCTGTTTTCCAATGTACCTTTGGTACAAAAAAGATCACGGCAGAAGCCTGTGTTTCTCATCTGCTCTTTACGGAAGAAGATTATCAGACATTGGGTGCACGCATTAAATGTAACCCTGCCATCAAGACTGCACAAGACCGGAAAGCTTTGCGAGAGGCTGTCAATAGCGGTCTGATTGATGCTATTGCCACAGATCATGCCCCACATTTACTTAGCGAAAAAGAAGGAGGTGCATTAAAGGCAATGTCCGGGATGCCGATGATTCAGTTCTCGCTGGTCAGCATGTTGGAGTTGGCAGATAAAGGAGTGTTTACTATCGAAAAAGTAGTAGAAAAAATGGCTCATGCTCCTGCACAGATGTATGAGATACCAAACAGGGGATTCATCCGCAAAGGCTATCAGGCTGACCTGGTATTAGTCCGCCCCGGAAGCGAATGGACTGTAACAACTGATTGTATTCTAAGCAAATGTAAATGGAGTCCATTAGAGGGACACACATTCGACTGGAAAGTAGAGAAAACATTTGTAAACGGACATCTGTTATATAACAACGGAGAAATAGACGAGACTTATCGCGGACAAGAATTAAGATTCAGATAAACAGCAGCTCGCCTTCAACAAGCCTATGAGTACCATTTTATCTTATAAAATACATACAGTCACTCCCTACATCAACTGGATTTACTTTTTCCATGCATGGGGGTTCCAGCCACGTTTTGCAGCCATCGCCAACATTCACGGATGTGATGCCTGCCGTGCTTCGTGGCTGACGACTTTTCCGGAAGAAGAACGTAATAAAGCTTCCGAAGCAATGCAGCTTATTCAAAGAGGCCAACCGGATGCTCGATCTGCTTGACCGGGATTATGAAGTAAAGACCATCTTCAAGCTTTGCAAGGCAAACTCTGACGGGGATAACCTGATTATTGAGAAAGAAAAAGACCGGTTCATCACTTTTCCTTTACTGCGCCAGCAAACGCCGAAAAGAGACGGTAGTCCTTTTCTTTGTCTAAGCGACTTTATCCGTCCTCTTTCTTCCGGCATCCCCGACACCATCGGTGCTTTTGCTTCTTCTATTGATGCGGACATGGAAGGACTGTATGAACAGGACCCATATAAACACTTGCTTGTCCAAACCCTCTCCGACCGACTGGCAGAAGCTGCAACAGAAAAGATGCATGAGTATGTGCGCAAAGAAGCATGGGGATATGCCAAAGAAGAAAATCTGGGCATAGCGGATTTATTGGTCGAGAAATATCAGGGCATTCGCCCTGCCGTCGGCTACCCGTCTTTACCGGATCAATCTGTCAACTTCCTGCTGGATGAACTGTTGGACATGAAGCAGTTAGGCATTTCGCTGACCGAAAACGGAGCTATGTACCCGCACGCTTCTGTTTGCGGACTTATGTTCTCACATCCGGCTTCCGAATATTTTTCAGTAGGGAAGATTGGAGAAGACCAATTCGAAGATTATGCCCGCCGTCGGGGAAAAAGTATCGAAGAAATGTGTAAGTTTCTGGCAGCTAATCTCCAATAGTCCTTATTCCCCTGTGATTTTTCTCCTTTTCTCACGACTAACTAACCAGAAAAGCAATCCTAAAATCCATGAGAGAACAAACAGCAGAGGTTAGCGCCCCTATTGAACAAGAATTCTTGTCAGTCATCCGTGAATATGAACGGGTGATCTATAAGGTGTGTTATCTGTACGCCAATCCCAATGCTCCTCTCAATGATCTGTATCAGGATGTGGTACTGAATCTTTGGAAAGCCTATCCTAAATTCAGAAAAGAATGTAAGGTATCTACATGGATTTATCGTATTGCCCTCAACACATGTATCAGTTTCTATCGTAAAGAAAAGAATATACCGGAAATTGTCAGTCTCACCAAAGATACTGACTGGACCATAGAAGCACATGACCCGATCAATGAAATGCTGAAGCAGCTTTACCAGATGATTAACCAACTGGGACAACTCGACAAATCAATTATCCTGCTTTATCTCGAAGACAAAAAGTTATGAGGAAATAGCAGAAATCACCGGACTGACGGTTACCAATGTAGCGACTAAACTAAGCCGCATCAAAGACAAACTTAAAAGAATGAAAAAGGAGGAATAAGATATATGGAACTGGAAGAACTGAAAAAATCTTGGAATGCCCTGGATGAACACTTGAAAGATAAAGAGTTCATCAAAGAAGAAGAGCTTGAAAAGCTGATAAGGCATGCAGACAAAGGTATCCATGCCATTGCCAGCCTGAACATCAAGCTTATTCTGATTTCTTTGCCGATATTGATCTTGTTTTTAGCGGAGGTGTTGTTGCACAACAGATTGAACCCGATCTACATCATTATCATTCTCGCATGGATTCCCGCACTTTGCTGGGACATCGTCACCACCCGCTACCTCCAACGGACTCAAATAGACGAGATGCCTCTGGTAGAGGTAATCAGCCGCGTGAACCGTATACACCGATGGACCATCAGAGAACGACTGATTGCTATTGCTTTTCTCCTGGTCCTGGCTGTACTCTCATTTATCTACTGGCAAGTGTGGCAATATGGAATGGGCATGATAGCCTTCTTTATCCTGTTATGGGGCGGAGGACTGGGATTGATCTTATGGATTTATCGCAAGAAATTCCTGAACCGTATCCACGAAATCAAAAAGAATTTAAGTGAATTAAACGAATTAATGTAAATATCCATTATAACTAAAGACACATATGTTGCAACGCTTATTTATATTCTATCTTTACTTGAGATTCATTGTTCGTCTCACCGCAAAATGGTGGTTACGCGTTCTTTACTGGGTACCCACTAACCGCAGGGCTTCTTTACTTGGTTTACTTTGCCAACAATGCTTTTGCCATTCTCTATCATCTTTTTCCTGTTTACAGCTCCCAAACTATTGCTGGTCTTATTTACCTGCACCTTTATATGAACACACTGAAATGATTCTCTACGGCTCTTTTGTTTGAAGTAAAAGAAGTCACTTACATCTCCCCGCACATCGTATTGTACAGTTATCCGACCTTCATATCGGCAGTTGGCAAGGAAACACCCTGCTATTCGGAAGTTAGTGGATTTAGTGAATGCCCAGCAACCCGACCTGATTGTTTTCACCGGAGATCTGGTAAATCACCGGGCTGTCGAGCTGAATGATTTCCAGGAAATACTAGCCGGCCTGAAAGCCGGAGATGGAGTTTATTCCATACTTGAAACCATGATTACGGACCTTATTTTCATTGGAAAAGCAAACAAGATCAGGACAATAATCTGATCGAACTTAAACAAAGGCAGGCAGCTTGGGCTGGAAGTTATTAAACAACGAACATACATTTCTGATTCAAGGCAATGACAGCATCGCCCTTATCGGAGTAGAAAACCAAGGAGAACCTCCCTTTTCGCAACATGGCGATCCAAAAGCGAAAGCAGGAATTGAAGGAATGTTCAAGCTACTTTTTTAAGCCATAACCCGACACATTGGAGACGGGAAGTACTTCCGGAATCGGATATAGATTTAATGTTGGCAGGACATACCCACGCCATGCAGTTGCAACTGGGCAATTATTCCCCTTCCGTTTATATTTATCCGAATGGGGAGGGATGTATTTGGAAGGTACTCGCGGGCTTTACGTCAATGGAATCGGCTACATTAAAAAGCTGTCTTAAATCCTACAACGGTAAGCACACTCTTTCCATTCACTTTCTTATGCACTTGCACCTGAACAGAAATTCGTTCACTCATCTCCTGTACGTGAGAAATTACTCCTATTTTCCGTCCCTGCATCTGTAATTGTTCCAATGCTTCCATCGCTGTACGCAAACTTTCCGCATCCAAAGAGCCGAAACCTTCATCAATAAATAGAGATTCAACTTTCAGATTATTACTTGATAAGGAAGACAAGCCTAAAGCCAGCGCCAAAGAAATCAGGAATGATTCACCACCTGAAAGAGAGTACACGGTCCGTATTTCATCACACATATCGCAATCTATTACTTGAAGTGCCAACGTATCGGGAACCTGTTGCAGCTTATAGCGTTTAGAGAGATAGGATAAATGTTTATTGGCATGAAGCAGCAGTAAATTCAAAGTGTAACTTTGAGCTATCACTTTAAATTTCGCTCCGTCCGCACTGCCTATCAGTTTATTCAATTTTGCCCAACGTTCGGCAACAGTTTGTTTCTCTGCCAGTTCCTTCGCAATCTGTTCCACAGTCAGTTTATTCTTTGCTTGTTGTAGCAGGCGGGCTTCCATAGTAGAAAGAGCACGTTCGGTATTCAGGTTTTCTTCCTGTTGTTGCTTTTTATTATTTCGGGAAGTTGTTCGGGAGACTAAATCTTTTTATACTGTTCTTGCAACTCTCCTATAGCCAGTGCAATTTGCTTCATCTCTCCTTGCAAACCGGAAAGCCGGTTGTGTACCGCCTCTACTTCTTTACGTGCTTTCTCCAAAGCCAAATTCAGCTCTTTCTCTCTTTTTGCAACGACCGCCTCCGCTTCATCCGCACTTTTTCCTTTCAATAGTTGCGAACGTTCCTGACGGAGCACATTCAGCGCTTTCTCTATCACTTCAAATCTCTTTAGTTCGGCCGAAGCAGCATTCTGCAGGATTAACAGCTGTTCTTTAGCAGACGATACTTTCTGCATCGCCAGGCGACAAAGAGATACATTCTCACGAAGAGCTTCACAATGCGCACGCATCTTTTTAATTTCTTCATCGCTGCGTTGCCATTCTGCATAAAGATTACGATATTCTAAAATACGTTCTGCCAGTTCCGTCAAACGATGTTGTATCTGCTCTTCGTTTCCGGCATCAATCCCTGCTTTATATAATGCTGCCAACTGTTCCGCGATCTGTCCGTCCACCGTTTTTTGATGCGCCAAATCACGTTGCAGAGCAATGCTCCGGTTATTCATCTGCTGATAGTTGGTTGATGCTACATTATACTCCTGCTCTATACTTCGGAAAAGAATATCCACTACCTCCTGTTCCTGGTGATAAGGATGTGACGTACTGCCGCAAACCGGGCAAGCTTCCCCCTCCTGCAATTGCTGACGCAATGCTTTCACGTCTTTTCCCACTGCCATACGTACATTTTCGTAAAGGCGTTGAGTTACTTTCAATGCGGTTTCTTGCTCCGTCAATTGTTTCAGACAATTGGCCACTTCTTTCTCCAGTCTTTCTATTTCCGTCTTTGCTTTCGTCTGCGTTTCCGTTAATTGCCGGATATTCTGCTGACGTGTCAGCTCTTTTTGCAACTTCATCTGTTCTTCGGCCAATAACGGATATCCGAAAGAATTTAAGCGCAACAAACGTTCCTCATTCGTACTGGTAGCGGCAGCCAGTTTACTTTCTTCTTGCCGTAGAATCTCTTCCACCTGTTCAAGTTGCAGTGCTTCTTCTATCCCTACATGGCTTAATAAGCGGTTCAGAGAAGAATAAGACACCTGTAATTGTTCCGCAGCCACTCGCATTTTTTGTTCCTGCTCCGCCACCTGCCTGTTAGCCGCTTGTAAAATCTGCTGCGACTGTATATAGCTGCTTTGTTGAGACTGTATCTGTACATCCAACTGACGGGCTTTCTTCAAGTCCGGCTGTATGGCTTCCCATTGTGCCTTGAAATGCACCAATCCTTCTTCTTGTGAAGCCAATGCGCCCTGCAATATTTTCAATCTTGCCTGTTCCTCCTGTTCTTCCTGTTGCTTCTTCTTCCAAAGATCTTCCTGCATTTTTAATGAACGAACCACATTCAGTTGTTCATTCTGCTCTGCCAGCAGTTTAATCCCTGCCGCGCGCTTTTCAATTGATAGTTCTTTCTCTTTTTGCAGAGCAAGCAGCTCTTCTTCCGGCATCAATTCGATCACATTCATTCGATTCTGAATCAAAGTGACTTCTTCCTGTGCCGCCTTATTCCGGGCATAGACTTCTTGAGAAATCCGGGAATAAACACCGGTTCCCGTCAACTTCTCAAGCAACTCCGCTTTGGCCGCTCCTTTCGATTTCAGGAATGTCGCAAAATCATTCTGCGCCAATAATACGGTACGGGTGAACTGTTCATACGTCAACCCCACCAACTCCACCAACTGAATCAACAACTCTTTCTTGGTACCCTGGAATTCTTTCTCCGTATCCAGTTCTTTCACCTCCAGCGTTTGTGGCTGCAAAGAACCACTTATCTTATTTCTTGTCCGCCGTACCGACCAGCGAGAACGGTAACGCCGTCCGTCAATACCTAAAAATCGACTTCCGCATAGCCATCGCTTGTCCCCCGGCGCAGCAAATTTCTAACATCAGACTGATTAATCTGATTGTCTCCCACATCTGCCAGGTTCACATTTTCCACTGAAGTAGCAAAGCGGGGAGCCTTATCATACAATGCCAGACATAAAGCATCTAATAAAGTAGACTTACCGGCACCCGTAGGTCCTGAAATGGCAAAGATACCTGCAGAATGTAATGGTTCTGCCATAAAATCCACTTCTACCGTTCCTTCTATCGAGGTCAGATTCTTCAATCGTATAGCTAGTATTTTCATTCTTCTTCCTCCTCTTCTTTACGAGTAGCAGCCAAATAGGCCTCTTGAAACAAACCTGTCAGTTCGGCAGGCATTTCCACCTGATAAATCTTCTCAAAGGCAGACTGCGCAATCTGCAAGGGAGACATCTCCTGCAATCCCCTCTTCCAGTTCTCGTTTTCTTTCGTCGTATTTCCAGTTTCAGTGCGATAGGTAGAAACAATACGCGCCAACCGATAGTTTTTATCTGCCAGTGCCTCCTCAATCTCCTGCCGAAGCATGGGTTCCGGTTCCTCCAACAATACCTTTACTTCCAGATAAAGAGCTACATCCTTTGTCTCGGGTAATTCTTTCAAGGCTTCCAAGACGGCTTCCGGTGAAACAGGTTCTCCGTTCGGGACACTCAACAAAGGTATTAATTTCGGGCATTCCAACCGTTCAATGTCCACCGCACAACCTCCGTCGAAAGTCACCATCACGACTCCATGATGATAATGCTTCTCGGCAAAAGACATCGGAATAGGACTTCCTGCATACCGCACATTCTCTCTTCCCGACACTCGCTGCGCTTTATGTATATGCCCCAATGCCGTATACGCTATCTGTTCGGAAAAAGTTTCCGGCGATACACACTCCAGACCACCAATCACGGTACGCTCGCTATAATCTTTTTCTGCAATTTCCGATCCTGTAGCCTGCAAATGACCGATGGCAAGAATCGACTGATTCGCTGTCCTTTGCTTCCATAGCCTTTGCAGAAGTTGTGAATAAAGTTCGCGAACTCCCTCCGCATACGGATTGCCTTCCGTCTGCACGACCGGATAATCCCCCTGGCGCAGAAAAGGGACAGCCATGCAAAGCAGTTCCACTTCCCCTTTCCGGTTCTTCAGTTCCACGATCAAATGGTCATAATCAATTTCTCCACCTTCAAGTTTACGCACTACCCCTCTGACTTCTGTCCGCATAGCCTGCAACAGAGGCAAAGGAGCTTCCAGACGTGCTGCCGAATCATGATTGCCGGCTACAATGACAATTTGCAGATTCGGATTCTCTGCTGTCACCCGATAAATAAACTGATAATACATGCTTTGGGATGCAGCGGAAGGGTTGGAAACATCAAAACATCTCCGGCTATAATCAATGCATCAATCTCTTTCTGACGAATTTCTTCTGCCAGCCAATTCAGGAATACCTCATGTTCTCCCGTGCGATCATATCCAAAAAAGGTTTGTCCCAGATGCCAGTCGGCAGTATGTAATATACGTATCATAATTTTGTAACTATCTCTAATAACAAGAGGCAAAAATAACACAATCAAAAAGATTATATCACATCTGCCTCTCTTTTTTACCAATAATCATGTATATTTGCAGGATAAAAATCCAACCCTATGAAGATACTGTATTATATTTATCAAATTTGCATTGCTTTGCCTATTTTATTGGTATTGACTATCCTCACGGCAATCGTCACTATCGTAGGTTCTCTCGTGGGAGGAGCCCACATCTGGGGATATTATCCGGGGAAGATTTGGTCACAATTAATTTGTCTGTTTCTATTAATTCCCGTAAAGATTCGTGGACGTGAAAAGTTGCATGACAAGACTTCCTATATTTTCGTACCTAACCATCAGGGTTCATTCGATATATTCCTTATTTACGGCTTCATCGGAAGAAACTTCAAGTGGATGATGAAAAAAAAAGCCTGCGCAAACTACCGTTTGTAGGAAAAGCCTGTGAAAGCGCGGACATATCTTCGTAGACCATACGGGACCGAAAAAAGTGTTGGAGACAATTCAACAGGCTAAAGCCTCGTTGAAAGACGGTGTTTCTCTCGTAGTCTTTCCTCCGAAGGAGCGCGTACTTTCACAGGACACATGGGATACTTCAAGAAGGGAGCTTTTCAGTTAGCTGATGATTTACAACTAGCTGTTGTACCTGTCACCATTGACGGCTCATTCGAGATTCTGCCACGCACAGGCAAATGGATACACCGTCATCGCATGATTCTTATTTGTTGAAGCATTTTGTTCCAATCGTTGATGTTCTTCTATCAACTTCATATTTTCTCTTGCTTTAGACAGGAATTCTCTTACAAGCTTATTGCTCTTAAAAGAATAAGGAGCATCTTTGATGATATCATCTATCTGAGGTGTCATAATAGGATAGGGCAAAGAGCTGCAAAGCATCATAAATACACTGGGTCCCAATACATTTTCGTAATTGTCGGAAATGAACGTTTTCACATACTGATTCATCGCTTGCATCAGTGAGTCACCTTCCACCACCAGCTGACTGTGAATTTCATCCAGATCCCCTCCATCCAATACCATACGGGGTTCTTTCTGCTCCAGTTCGCTGATACTTTCTTCTAATTGGTTTCTTTTGCTGATAAACTCGTACAACGCATTATTTAAAGAAGTTCCCACTGCCTTCAAGTCCGTATTGCTAATGGTAACTGTTATTTTTCCACTTTCCAACACAATCGGCATGATGCTTTCATCATCCATATAAAGTGTCACCATCTGTACGGAATCTATTTTCCCTTTCATGGAAAACAGACCATGCGCTACCTCAGCTGAATCCAGCTTCACCCACTCTCCATCACGAAGGGACTTAAGATACAACATCTTTCCATCCAGACTATTCACTGAAGAGGTTCCTTCAATCTTGTACTTACTGGTGCAGGAAGCCAGAAACGGAAGCAAAAGCAAAAAAGGCAAAATTTTATTCACGTTCATCTATTCATTAAATTCTGTGCACAAAGGTACAACTGATTCAGAATTCAAAGAAACATTTTATCAATATTTAAATCTTGTAAGAGTCTTTTCTTTAATAATCCTTATAAACATAGGTGTAAGGCTATTTTTTCATTTAGTTTATCTAATTTTGCGGTCATGAAAACATCAACATTTGCCCCTTTTGCCAAACCGCTTTATGTAATGGTAAAGCCTGTAGGTGCCGTATGTAATCTAGCATGCGATTATTGCTATTATTTGGAAAAGGCCAACCTATACAAAGACAATCCGAAACACGTAATGAGCGATGAACTTCTGGAAAAGTTTATCGACGAGTACATTAACTCACAAACCATGCCGCAGGTACTTTTCACCTGGCACGGAGGAGAAAACACTTATGCGCCCGCTCTCCTTCTACAAAAAGGCTATGGAACTACAAAAGAAGTACGCCCGCGGACGAACGATCGATAACTGCATCCAGACCAACGGAACCATGCTTACCGACGAATGGTGCGAGTTCTTCCGTGAAAATAATTGGCTGGTAGGAGTCTCTATCGATGGTCCCCAGGAGTTTCATGACGAGTATCGCAAAAACAAAATGGGGAAGCCTTCCTTCGTCAAAGTGATGCAAGGGATTAATCTTCTGAAAAAACATGGTGTAGAATGGAATGCAATGGCGGTTATTAATGACTTCAATGCCGAATATCCGTTGGAGTTTTATCGTTTCTTCAAAGAGATCGGTTGCCAATATATCCAGTTCGCTCCTATCGTTGAACGTATTCTTTCACATGAGGACGGTCGTCACCTCGCTTCTCTTGCAGAAAATAAAGCCGGAACACTGGCTGACTTTTCGATCACTCCGGAGCAATGGGGCAACTTCCTTTGTGCTCTTTTCGACGAATGGGTGAAAGAAGATGTAGGCAAGTACTACATACAGATATTCGACTCCACCTTAGCAAACTGGGTAGGTGAACAACCTGGCATTTGTACAATGGCGAAGACCTGCGGACACGCTGGTGTTATGGAATTCAACGGGGACGTTTATTCGTGCGACCATTTTGTATTCCCCGAATATAAATTAGGTAACATTTATAGTAAGACTCTGGTAGAAATGATGCATAGCGAGCGTCAGCACAACTTCGGGAACATGAAATACCAGTCTCTCCCTACCCAATGCAAGGAGTGTGAGTTCCTGTTTGCCTGCAACGGGGAATGTCCGAAAAATCGTTTTAGCCAAACGGCAGAAGGTGAACCGGGATTGAACTACTTATGCAAAGGTTATTATCAGTTCTTTAAGCACGTAGCTCCTTACATGGACTTTATGAAAAACGAACTGATGAACCAACGTCCGCCCGCCAATATTATGGAAGCATTGAAAAACGGAGATTTGGAAATTGAAGACTAACAATCATATATTCAAATTTTATCATTAAAAAATGAACAAACTAAGATTTTATCTGGTAGCGCTGGCTACGCTTTTTGTATTTTCCGTTAGAGCGGATGAGGGTATGTGGCTATTGCAATTGATGCAACAGCAACACTCCATAGATATGATGAAAAAAACAGGGATTAAAACTGGAAGCACAGGACCTATATAATCCGAATGGAATTTCTCTTAAAGATGCCGTAGGTATATTCGGAGGCGGATGTACCGGAGAAATTATCTCACCCGAAGGTTTGATTCTGACCAATCACCATTGTGGCTACGCCTCCATCCAGCAACATAGTAGTGTTGAGCATGATTATCTGACAGACGGTTTCTGGGCTACATCAAGAGATAAGGAGTTACCAACCCCGGGATTAAATTCACATTTATCGAACGAATTGAAGATATCACGGATATTGTCAATGCAAAGATTGCCGCTAAAGAAATTACCGAATCCGAATCATTCAGCAATATATTCCTTCAAAAGCTGGCTCATGATCTTTATTTTAAAAGTGACCTGGCAGACAAAAAGGGAATTGTTCCGCAAGCTCTTCCGTTCTATGCCGGAAATAAATTCTATCTATTTTATAAGAAAGTATACCCGGATGTACGTATGGTTGCCGCTCCCCCCTCCTCTATCGGTAAGTTCGGTGGAGAAACGGATAACTGGATGTGGCCCCGTCATACCGGTGACTTTTCCATGTTCCGTATTTATGCAGATGCAAATGGTGAACCTGCAGAATACAGCGAGAGAACGTCCCACTGAAAACCAAGAAACATTTGTCTATCTCTATCAAAGGATTGAAAGAAGGAGATTATGCAATGATTATGGGATTCCCCGGAAGTACAAGCCGTTATCTGACCGTATCGGAAGTAAAAGAACGCATGGAATCGGAAAACGACCCGCGTATCCGTATCCGCGGTGCCCGTCTGGCTGTCCTGAAAGAAGGTAATGAATGCCAGTGACAAAATCCGTATTCAATATGCTAACAAGTATGCAGGTTCCAGCAATTATTGGAAAAACTCCATTGGTATGAATAAAGCCATCATCGATAATGATGTGTTGGGAACGAAAGCTGCACAGGAAGCTAAATTCGCAGAATTTGCAAAGGCACAAAACAATGCCGAATATGCGGCAGTTGTGAAGAACATCGATGACCTGGTAGCTAAAACAACTCCTCTCAATTATCAATATACTTGTTTGAGAGAGACTTTCTTCGGAGCTATCGAATTTGGTAATGTCATGTTATCTAAAACACGTGAAGCATTGCTTGAGAAAAACGAATCCGGTGATCGAAGAACGTATGAAAGCGCTGGAAGCACTTACGAAAGTATCCATAACAAAGATTATGACCATGAAGTAGACCGCAAGGTTGCGAAAGCATTGTTCCCGTTTATATGCGGAAATGATTCCGGCAAACCAACGTCCTTCTATTTATAAGGTTATTGAGCAGAAATATAAAGGCGATTATAACAAATTCGTTGATGATATGTATGACAACTCTATTTTTGCCAACCGGGCAAACTTCGAGAAGTTTACAAAGAAGCCTTCAGTGAAAGCGATTGACAATGATCTTGCACTGCAATACTGCCAGTCTAAATACGACTTGATGGATACACTGGCTTCCCAGCTCAAGGATATGGATCGGGAACTAGCTTTGCTGCACAAAACTTATATCCGTGGTCTGGGCGAAATGAAGTTGCCTGTCCCCTCTTACCCGGACGCAAACTTTACCATTCGTCTGACTTATGGTAACGTGAAACCATACGATCCGAAAGACGGCGTACACTACAACTATTACACCACCACTAAAGGAATTCTTGAAAAAGAAAATCCGGAAGACCGCGAGTTTGTAGTACCCGCCAAACTGAAAGAGTTGATCGAGAAGAAAGATTATGGCCGTTATGCTTTGCCGAACGGTGATATGCCTGTCTGCTTCCTATCTACAAACGATATTACCGGAGGTAACTCCGGCAGCCCGGTATTGAATGAGAACGGGGAACTGATCGGTTGTGCCTTTGATGGCAACTGGGAATCATTAAGTGGTGATATCAACTTTGACAACAACCTACAACGTTGTATTAACCTGGATATCCGTTATGTCCTGTTCATTCTGGAAAAGCTTAGGAAACTGCGGACACCTAATCAATGAAATGACAATCGTAGAATAAATGAGAAAACAAATCCTATTTGTCCTATTTTCTCTGGCAACTCTTAGCATCCACGCCGACGAAGGTATGTGGATGCTACCTGATCTGAAAACTCAGAACGCAGTTGCCATGCGCGAACTAGGCCTCGAAATTCCGATAGAGGAAGTATACAACGCGAATGGGCTTTCTCTGAAAGACGCTGTTGTACACTTCGGAGGAGGATGTACGGGAGAAGTAATCTCTTCCGAAGGGCTGGTACTGACTAACCATCACTGTGGTTACGGAGCTATCCAGCAACACAGTAATGTAGAACATGACTATCTGACAGATGGTTTCTGGGCTATGAACCGTGACGCGGAACTTCCTACTCCGGGATTGACCGTCACTTTTATCGACCGTATTCTTGATGTAACCGACTACGTCAACGAACAACTGAAAAAAAGATCCGGACCCGGATGGTGTTAATTATCTGTCTCCGACTTACCTCAACAACGTAGCAGAACGTTTTGCAAAAGCAGAGAACATTGAAATAACTCCTGCTACCAAGTTGGAACTCAAAGCCTTTTATGGAGGAAACAAATATTATCTGTTCATCAAAACAGTATACAGTGATATTCGTATGGTGGGCGCTCCTCCTTCTTCTATCGGCAAATTCGGAGCTGATACCGACAACTGGATGTGGCCTCGTCACACCGGCGACTTTTCCCTCTTCCGTATCTATGCGGATAAGAACGGAAAACCGGCAGAGTATTCCAAAGACAATGTTCCTCTGCACGTAAAGAAACACTTGACAATCAGCATTGCCGGAGTACAGGAAGGTGATTTCACTTTTGTGATGGGATTTCCGGGACGTAACTGGCGATACATGATTTCCGACGAAGTAGAAGAACGGATGCAAACAACCAACTTTATGCGCCAACATGTACGCGGAGCCCGTCAGAAAGTACTCATGGAGCAAATGCTTAAAGATCCTGCCGTACGTATTCATTATGCGAGCAAATATGCATCTTCGGCCAATTATTGGAAGAATGCTATTGGCATGAACGAAGGGCTGGTGCGTCTCAAAGTACTGGATACCAAACGTGCACAGCAAGAAGAACTATTAGCCCGCGGCCGTGAAAAGGGAGATGATTCGTATCAGAAAGCCTTTGATGAGATTCGCTCTATTGTATCTCACCGACGCGATGCGCTATATCATCAGCAGGCTATCAATGAAGCATTGGTCACCGCCCTTGATTTTATGCGCATCCCTTCCACGATGGAATTGGTTGCCGCTCTGAAATCAAAAGATAAGGAGCAAATAAAAGAGGCGAAGCTAAAATTAAGAGCAAGAAGCTGATAAGTATTTTGCTTCTGTCCCCTTCCCCGAAGTAGAACGGATGGTAGCGAAAGAAATGCTGAAGACTTATGCCAACTACATTCCTGCAGAACAACGAATCAACATCTTCGAAATTATCAATTCTCGTTTCAAGGGAAGTATTGACGCCTTCGTTGATGCCTGTTTCGAACATTCCATTTTCGGCAATCCTAAAAACTTTGAGAAGTTTATCAAGAAACCAAGTTTGTATAAAATAGGATATGACTGGATGATATTATTCAAATATTCTATTACCGACGGGATCCTGAAAACAGCCATTGCCATGAAAGAAGCCAATCAGAACTATGACGCTGCTCATAAAGTATGGGTGAAAGGCATGATGGACATGAGACAGGAAAAAGGAACACCGATTTATCCGGATGCCAATTCTACTTTACGTTTGACCTACGGCCAGGTACTTTCTTATGAACCCGCTGACGGTGTTGTATATGATGCTCATACCACCCTCAAAGGTGTAATGGAGAAAGAAGATCAGGGAAACTGGGAGTTCGTAGTGCCTCAAAAGCTAAAAGAGTTATATAAATCCCAGGATTATGGACGCTATGGCAAAAACGGTGAAATGCCCGTCTGCTTTATCGTAAACACCGACAATACGGGAGGAAATTCCGGTAGCCCGGTCTTCAACGGCAAAGGTCAATTGATAGGAACTGCTTTCGACCGCAACTTTGAAGGCTTAACAGGAGACATCGCTTTCCGTCCTTCATCGCAGCGAGCCGCTTGTGTTGACATCCGCTATACTTGTTTATCATCGATAAATTTGCAGGAGCATCTCATATCATTGATGAATTGACTATTGTGAACAATAGAAAAATCATTTATTGAAAACGGATAATGAAACCGGGCATGTTTCATTATCCGTTTTTCATTTCTCATTATTCAATTTAGATAAACTCTTCCACCATATACATCTCGTCAATTATCTCATTCATTATATTCTAGGTTCCTGAACTAGCTTCTTCAGGAGACTCCCCATAAGCATTACATTGCATATTTACAGTCAGCCAAGCATAGTATCCGCCGTCTGACGCCCGCTCAAGCACATAATCCGTTTTATTCAGTTTCATATCGGTAAATAATTAGTAAATGTTGGTATTGAAGTAATTGCTGAATGTGAAGCAGCCAGTTTCTCCAGTTCACGGATCATCCGACGCTCGCAGCTACGTGCCCAATAAATGAAATCACAATTCGGAGTATATTCTCCCGCAAAACGAAGCAAGGACTCCAGTTCAAAGGAATCACTGATAATTCCTGCCCCCGCTATCATAGCATCATAAGCATTACAATCCTGTTCGATATGTGCTGGAACCATTAATACCGGTTTGCCAAGATACATCGCTTCGCAAATAGACTCGAAGCCTGCCGTACTGGCATAAGCGTGGCAGTTGGCCATAGCATTAAGAAACTTCACATCATCTATTTGATAGAAACTCAATGTTTCGTCAATCCGTGTCACCTCTTCAGCATCCGATCTATCCCAGAAAAAAGTTAAAGGAACTTCCGGATATATCGTATGAAATTCCTCCACAGTATCTGCAAACCCGGAATTAACCATATATCCATGAATATAATCACCCTTTTCCGGTTGAATAGCGGTCACTTCCTGACGAATCAATGGAGGAACGGTCAACTATTTGATTCATATCATCCTGTTCCATTTCCATGGAAAGACAAAGCCAGTTTCTTCGAAGATCTTAGAGCGGTCATCCGGGTAAAGAAACGCAGCATCCATAACTGGCACGAATTTTTATCCGGAGACTCGAAAATCACGATGTAAAAACAGATACTGATGCCCAACACAAATATACGGAACGGAGGGACGGAAGAACGTGCATAGGTAAGTCCGGTTAGAAGCTCGTAGAAGTTGATGACAACTTCCGCCCCTGTCTCCCTGATCCGCTGATTTATATAATACATGCTACGAAGATACTCCGGTAATCTTAATAAATTGTATGCAAAGCTTTTCGTCAGGTTCGCCCGTTTATTATCTGTCGTAGGCAGAAAGTTCGGACTAATGAATCGCTTCACCGGTGCATGAATACTCCGATTGAAAAATCCCTGGCAAAGTACGTGTCGAGCTTTTTTTCCCGACTAAGACTTCCACTACTTCATGCCCATTGCGCAATAACATTTCTTCGAGAGTGATTGCCTGTGTCAGATGTCCCTCCCCTCGCCTTGTACAATAAATAAGAATTTCATAGTTCCATTATTTTTCATAGATACGCAAAGCTTCCCTTTTCACATTACAAGATGATGACTCTATGATTACTATTGCATGAACAAAAACAGCTTTTTCCCGTTATATAATAAAATAGGATTTATATTTGCGGTCTCCAATGACTGCTTTTTAAATCTAAGAAAGAAAAGATTATGGAAAAGTTTGAAGATTTAATACAGTCACCGGTACCGGTTTTAGTTGATTTCTTTGCAGAATGGTGCGGACCCTGCAAAGCTATGAAACCAGTTCTAGAAGAGTTGAAAACAAATGGTAGGTGATAAGGCACGTATTGCAAGATAGATGTTGACCAGCATGAAGACTGGCTACTAAATATCGCATACAAGCTGTCCCGACCTTTATCTTATTTAAAAACGGAGAAGCGGTATGGAGACATTCCGGTGTAATTCATAGCAGCGAGTTGCAAGGGGTAATAAAACGGCATTATAGTTAAAAAGATAAAGTAACGAATGAAGAAAGTATTAGTCATGGTAGCACTCGTCATGGTAAGCGTGATCGTATACGCTTTCAATGACAGCGGGGAATCCAATCAAGGTAAAAAAGAGGTAACAGGTAACAGGTCAAGTGGAGCTTTTCAAATTCTTAAGGGAAAAAATAAATGCACTTTTTTATTCAAAGATTCTTAAGAAGTGTAAAAACATTGTTTTTTTGTCAAAAAAATATGTCGTAATGAATAAAGATATGTTTCTGAAAGACGTCTTCGATTATGAGAAATGATTCGCAATTACGAAGGTATCAATAACCAACCATTGTTCTTGAAAATATCCTTTGCCCGTCCACATAGTCCTTATGATCCTCCCCAACGTTTATTGGACGAATACGCGAACCGGGATATACCTGCACCTTGGATAGGAGAATGGTGTAAAGATAAGCCGTATGCCAAACTAAAGGATCCTCAAAAAGTGAAAAAGATGCTCCTTATGGTAATTTCGGTGACGAATATGCAAAAGACTCACGGAGGCACTATTATGCTAATGTGACATTTATTGACGAAGAGATAGGTAAAGTAATTAAAACTTTGAAAGAAAAGGTATATATGACAATGCACTTATCTGCTACATTTCTGATCACGGTGATATGTTAGGAGACCATTATCATTGGCGTAAAACGTACCCTTACCAAGGTTCGGTACATGTTCCTTATATCGTTAAATGGCCAGCTAGCTATCACTTTACTAAAGGAAACAAAATTACCCAACCGGTAGAATTGCGTGATTTATTACCAACTTTCCTTGAAATAGCCGGAAGTTCTATCCCGCAAGATATGGACGGTCAATCTTTACTCCGGTTAATGGAAGGTAAAACCGATCAATGGAGGAAATACATAGATTTAGAACATGCGACTTGCTATAGTCCTGACAATTATTGGTGTGCATTAACCGACGGAAAAATAAAATATATCTGGCGTTTTCACACCGGGACAGAAGAGTTGTTTGATCTCTCGAAAGACCCTCATGAACTAAAGAATGTAGTAACAGATAAAAAATACAAACAGCAATTAAATGAGCTTCGTCAAG